>Ga0209058_1000751_pt1 | contig 28421 bp, 26 predicted proteins | sample GraSoiAngelo_147_FD_185904 | JGI IMG/M metagenome (GOLD analysis project Ga0209058, IMG submission 185904) | Grasslands soil microbial communities from the Angelo Coastal Reserve, California, USA - 14_1009_05_40cm (SPAdes) (version 2) | ecosystem: Environmental > Terrestrial > Soil > Grasslands ... | reverse complement strand
CGTCCTCTGGACGCCGCGCGAGGTTCAGGCACCACGCCGGATGCTCAGCCGAACCCGCGCCCGAGCCGACGATGATCCATGCGCGGCGGCTCTGGTCCTCGTCGGGGAACCACCCGAGCGTCGTGTGGCGTCGCTTCCCGCTGCGCGCGCCCGTGGTCTCAAGGAGAAGCAACGGCCGGCCCTGAACGCGCATGCGCCCGCCGCTCAGACGGAACATCCCGGTATTCGCGGCCTTGAAGATCGCGAGCGCCCACGGTGCCAGCTTGGGGAAGCCCATGCCGTGCGTGCCTCGCCGACCGAGCCGCACGCTCACGGCGTCACGCCGCCTCGGCCGGCGTCAGCGAGATCGTGCGCCGCTCGCCACGGCGGACGATGGTGAGAAGCGTGCTCTTGCCGATGCGCTCCGCATCGAGCGCGCGCTGCAGGTCGGTGAGCGACGCGATCGTCGCGCCGTCGAGCGCGACAACGATGTCGCCCGGACGAACGCCGGCACGCGCGGCCGGTCCGTTCGGCGCCACCTCGAGCACGCGGATGCCGGTGGACGCCGCGAGACCGAGACGACGCGCGAGCTGCCCTCCGACCGGCGTGGGCGCGCCGCCGATGCCGAGGAGAGCGCGGCGCACGCGGCCCTCGCGGATGAGCGCGCTCGCGACCATCCGCGCCGTCGCTGCGGGGATCGCGAAGGCGATGCCCTGCGCGCCGGCGATGATCGCGGTGTTCACGCCGACGACACGACCGTGCGTGTCGACGAGCGGACCACCCGAGTTGCCGGGATTGAGCGCGGCGTCCGTCTGGATCACGTTCTCGATGATGCGACCGTCCTTCGCCCGCAGCGAGCGTCCGAGCGCGGAGACCACGCCGTGGGTCACCGTCGATTGAAGGCCGAGCGGATCGCCGATCGCGATGACGAGCTGTCCGACGCGGAGCGTGTCCGCGGTCGCGAGCTCGAGCGCGGGTAACGCCGGCCCGAGTGCGCGCACGACCGCGAGATCCGTCGCCGGATCCGCGCCGATCACCGTGGCGCGATACGTCGCGCCGTCGGCGAAGACGATCTCGACTTCCCGCGCGTCGTCCACCACGTGCGCGTTCGTGAGCATGTAGCCGTCCGGCGCGATGACCGTGCCACTGCCACCCGCGCGACCGCGCGTGACGTGCGCGACCGCCGGGCCGACGCGCTCGACGACGCGGACGACCGCCTGCGAGAACGCGTCGAGTAACGCGATGGGATCGTCGACCTCGAGAGGTCGATCGGGAGCGACCGACACTAGTTGAGCGGCCCCTGGTTCCGCACCTGCCCGACCTTGGCGATCGCCTCGCGGAGCTCGCTGAGCCATTCCTTCTCGTTCTTCTCGACGAGCCGGACGCACCACGCGAGCGCGTGCGCGCGATTACGCGCGACGCCGGAGTCGATGAGCGTGTCGAGGATCTCGCGCTCGGGAAGGCGCAGGCGCGTCATCACCGGGAGCGCCATGTGCGTGAACATCTGCTCGGTCTCGCCGATTCGCACGCCCCACGCGACGCTGCGGCCGAACTGGCGATGCGCCTCGTCGGCGACCTTCATGCGCGCCTCGCGCGTGTCCTCGCGAAACTGCTTGATGCGCCCGGCGCGTGCCGCCTCGAGGCCCTCCTTCGACGCATCCTTGCCGAGCTCGACATCGGGGAGCGTTCCCACGACCCAGATCTCCTCGCGATCGGCGCGGACCTCTGGCGCGCCCTTGAACCAGCCACCCGGGATCCGTCCCGCGAACCACCCACTGATCTCATCACGTGCTGCCATCGTTGCCACCTCCGCTGTTCGGATGATTACAACGCCGACAACGCGGCAGAGTCAATGTTTATGCCGCTGCAGATGGATAGAACGTTTGGACGATTACGAGAAGGTTAGCGACGCGTGCCGATCGCTCCGCGCAGCCGCGGGTCGAGCGCGTCGCGGAGGCCGTCGCCGACGAGGTACAGGCACAGCACCGTGACGACGACAGCCAGACCCGGCGGGAAGATGAGATGCGGTGCCTTGCTCAAGTACTGCGCCGCGTTCGTCAGCATGTTCCCCCACGAGGGCGTCGGTGGCTGGATGCCGAAGCCAATGAACGAGATAGCGGATTCGGTGAGGATCAACTGTCCGATCTCGATCATCCCGAGGACGATGATGAGCGGGAGGATGTTCGGCACGATGTGCCGGACCATCAGCCGCAGTGGCGTGCAGCCCACCGTACGCGCAGCAAGCACGTACTCGCGTTCACGCAGCGAGATCGTCTGCCCGCGCGCGTAGTTGCAGATGCCGAGCCAGCCGAGGAGACCCAAGAACATCGCGAACGGGAACGGCTCGAGGCGCCAGAGGATACCGACGATGAGCAGCAGATAGAGCCGCGGGATGCTGTTGAGCGTGGTCACGAGCCAGACGACGACGTCATCCCACCAGCCGCGGAAATACCCGGCGGTGACGCCCGCCGTCAAGCCGATCACGAGCGCGGTCAGCGCGCCGAACCCACCGACGAAAAGCGACACGCGCGCGCCATAGAGCAGGCGCACCGCCTGGCTGCGCCCGAGCTCGTCGGTGCCAAGCCACTGCCACGGCTCGGCGAGGCTTGGCTTCTCGTAGCTCGACAGGATGTCCTGCTGCGAGAACGCGCGATGGAAGAAGCTCGTGGCGAGGAAGTCTGCGCCGAGCGCAAGCGTGACGAACACGACGAGCACGGCCATCGCCACAAGCGTCGTCGGATCGTGGCGCAGCCGCCACACTGCGTCAGACCAGAGACCCGCGGAGACGCGCCGCGTTTCCGCGACGGGAACGCGCAGCTGTTGGACGGTGGCGTCGGTGGCCGCCATCAGCGCGTCACTTCACCTTGATGCGTGGATCGACCCACGCATAAGCGATGTCGCGGATGATGTACGAGAGGATCAGGAGCGTGCTCGCGATGATGATCGCGCCCTGCACGACGGGGTAATCCTTCGATACCGCGGCCTCGAACGTTAGTCGCCCGAGACCCGGCCAGTTGAAGACGCGCTCGATGATGAGCTGGCCGCTGAAGAAGAGCAGCAGGATCGTGCCGAAGGACGTCACGACCGGGATGAGCGCATTGCGCAGCACGTGGACCGCGACGACAGCCTGCTCGCTGAGACCCTTGCTCCGCGCCGTGCGCACATAGTCCTGAGAGATGACTTCGAGGACCTCCGTTCGCAGGATGCGTGGGAGGTTCGCGATGCCCGCGATCGACAACACGAGGACCGGGCCGACGAGGTGCCATGCGCGATCCCAGCAGAGCGTGCAGTCCGTGCCTACGACGTTCATGCTCCCGATCGGGAACCACCGGTTCTGCACGGCGAACGTCAGCACGAAGATGAGGCCGAGCCAGAATTCGGGGACCGCGTGACCGACCACGCTGAAGACGCGGATCCCGTGATCCTCGATGCGTCCGCGCCTCAGGGCAGCGATGACGCCGAGCGGGATGCCCACGCCGACGATGAAGACGAACGCGAGGAGCGAGAGCTGAAGACTGTTCGGAACGCGCTCGAGGATGAGATCGAGGGCGGGCCGGTGGTAGTAGATCGAGTTGCCGAAGTCGAGGTGCGCGAGCTGCCAGAGCCATTCCGCGAACTGCACGGGGAGGGGCTTGTCGAGGCCGAGCGCGTGGTAGAGCTGAGCGCGGTCCTCCTGCGTGACCTCGGTGTTCCCGTAGAGCATGAGCTTGACCGGGTCCGACGGCGACAGCCGCGAGAGCAGGAATGTGAGCAGAAGGACGCCGAAGAGCGTGGGGATCGCCTGCACGAGACGCCGCGCGATGAAACGACCCATCTCACTCCTGCGCGTGTCGCGGGGCCGGCGCCGTGCCGGCCCCGCGTCGCGTCTCTACGCGATTACTTCTTGAACCACCACTTTTCGATATTCCAGGTCGAGCTATACGTGCTCGGGTCCACGCTCTGGAGCTGCTTGTTCGCGAAGAAGAGGCCGTCGGCGGAGTACAGGAAGGTGTACGGCGCCTCGTCGTTGAGCGCCTGGTCCACCTTCTTCAGCGCCGCTTTGCGCGCCGTCTGGCTGCAGTCCGGACCGTTGCGGTTTTCGAGAAGGGCCTGGTCGACGGTCGGGCTGTTGTAGCCGATGTTGTTGAACTGACCCTTGCCCTGCTGGCTGGAGTGCCAGATCGAGTACGGGTCCGGGTCGGCACCGAGCGACCAGCCGATGATGAAGCCCTCGAAGTCGGTGCCCGGGTCCGTGCGGTCGAGGAGCGCGTTGAAGGACTCGAGGAGCGGGTCGATCTGGATGCCGATCTGCTTGTACTGCTCCTGCGCGAACTGAAGGATCGTCTCGCGGGCGTTGTTGCCCTGGTTCGTCTCGATGCGCATCTTCATCGTTGAACCGTCGGTCCACCGGTAGATGCCGTCGGAGCCCATCTTCGCTCCGGCCTGCTCGAGCAACGACTTCGCCTTCGCGACGTCGTTCTTGTACTTATTCAGACCGGCCTCGTCATAGGCCCACGACGGTGGCGGTGTGTGCGCGTAGACCTGCGTGCCGAGCCCGAAGACGATCTTCTGCATGATCGCGTCGACGTTGATGCCGTACCAGAGCGCCTGGCGCACCTGCTTGTTCGCGAGCCAGGGCGCCTTCGCGGCCTTGGCGTTCCAGCCGATGTAGTTGTACGTCGAGGTCTTGTAGCGGAAGTCCTTGAGTGAATCGACCTTCTTGACCTCTTCATAGTCCTTCGCCTCGACGGTGCCGTACGTGACCTCGCCGGTCACGAGCGCGTTCTTGATCGCGGTCGCGTCCGCGTACACCTTGATCACGAACTCGTCGAGGAGCGGGGCGCCACGGAAGTACTTGTCGTTGCGACCCAGGGTCACCTGGATCCCGGGCTTGAACTCCTTGAACACGAAGGGGCCCATCGAGGCGGGCGGGTTCATGTTCAGCGGGTTGTCGTCGATGTTCTGCTTCGTGTCGGTCGTGTACGGGTCGTAGACCTTCTTGAACGCCGCGCTCGGCAGGATGCCGCCGCCGGCGCCGCCCATCGCGGCCGTCGCGGGGCAGAACACCTTGGCGAACTTGATCTCGATCGTCTTGCCGTTGCTGCCGACCGTGATCCCGGAGATCGAGTTCGTCTTGCCGTCGCGGTAGTCCGCCCAGCCGACGATGTCCTGGAATGTCGACTTGCGAACGGTCTTCGCGCTACGCGCGACCGAGTGCACGGTGTAGCGCCAGTCCTCGCCGGTGAACGGCGTGCCATCGCTCCACTGCAGGTTGTCGCGCAGCGTGTACGTGAGCGTCAGGCCATCCTTCGACTGCTCGAACTTCTCAGCGAGGCTCGACTCCGTCTCACCCGTCTTGTAGTTCGTCCGCGTGAGGCCGAGGTAGAGCCACTGCCACACGAAGCTGGACTGCGTGTCCGTCGAGATGATCGGCTGCATGGTCTTCGGATCGCCGGTCGCTCCTGCGACGACGCGCCCACCGGCGACGGGCTTGTCCGTCGTCGCCGCACTGGCCGTCGGGCTGGCGCCGGACGTCGGCGGCTCTCCGCCGGCGCACGCGGTCGCCACGAGCATGGCTATGCCGAAGATCGCGATAAGTCGCCTCATGCCTCTCTGTGCCTCCCTGCGCCACCGCGCTCTGTTTCGCGCGATACGTCCGGAATACGTCCCACGCCGCGAAGCGGTTCGGTCGGCGGGAGCCTAGCAGGTCGTTCCCGAGCGATTCACGTAGTTTCGGGCGGTGCGCACAGGCGTCGCGCTCGTCACGCTCTGCGCGATCGCCTTCGGACTGACCTACGCGGACCACGCACCGCTCATCCCGCTGGTCGCGACCGAATTCGGTCTCGACGACCTCGGCGCCGGACTCCTCTCCACGGCGGTCTTCCTCTCCTACCTCGTCGTGACGCTCGTGACAGCGGGGTGGATCGTCCGCGTACGGCCGAAGCTCGTCGTCGCGGTCGGCCTGGTCTGCGCCGCGACCGGCGCGGCCCTCTTCGCGTCGGCTCCCGTCTACGCCGTGGCGATCGCGGCGAAGGCGCTGCAGGGTCTCGGATCAGCGGTCGCGTTCGTCTCCGCGCAGCGGTATATCGCGGGTCTGTACGGCGAGCGCCGCAGCCACTTCGGCCTCGGTCTGTACGGGTCCGGGTTCCCGCTCGGCAGCGGGCTCGCGCTCATCGCCATGCCCGCGCTCGCGCAGCTCCTTGGCGGGTGGCGCGCAGCGTTCGCGATCGAGGCAGCAGTCATCGCTGCGGTGCTTGTCGCGTGGCTCGCGGCACCGGACGTCGCGGCCACGCGTCCGCCCGGCGACATGCGCGACGCGTTGCGCTGCCGCAATTGCTGGGCGACGTTCCTCGAGCACGCCGGAGGTTTCGGCCTCGGCTTCTCCGCGGCGACGTGGATCACCGTCTATCTCCTGCGCGAGTTCTCGCTGCCGCTCACGATCGCCGGCCTCCTCGGCTCGGGCCTGCTCCTCATGGCGGTCGCGGGACGCACCGGCGGTGGCTGGCTCAGCGCGCGGGGACACCTCGGAAGCCGCGCGACGATGCGCACCGCGGCGATGGCCATCCTCGCCGGCGCCGCGCTCCTCGCGCTGCCCGGTCGTCCACTCGTGGTCGCGCTGCTGGGCGCGCTGCTCGTGGGCATCGGGGTGGGCATCCCCTACGCCGCGGTGTTCAACACCGCGGCGGCGTCGCTCCCGTCGGCGCCCGGCGCGGCGCAAGGCCTCGCCGCGACCGGCGGCACCGCCGGCGCGATGGTCGGGGCGCCGGTGATGGGATTCGCGGTGCAGACGTACGGGTTCGCGGCCGCGTGGGCGTACCTCGGCGTCGTCGCCGCGATGGCGTTCGCGGTGACGTTCGTGATGCGTGGCGAAGAGGAGCTGGTGTGAGGCGCGCCGTCGCGATCGCCGCGCTCGCCCTCGTGCTCATCGGCGCGGTCGAGGCGCTCGAGAGCGCTCGGCAGATCGCCGAGACGGTCGGGCCGCTCCGTCTGGGCCCGAGCGGCATCGGCGTGAGCGGCCTCGGGGTGCTCGCCAGCTGCGCCGCGTATCTGTGGCTCGGCTGGCACATCGCAAGGGATCGCGCGGCCCTGCGCGCAGGTGCGATCACGGGATTTCTCGCCGGGATGATCGGCGGCACGGTGCGCGCCGTCATCATCGAGGACGTCGTCGCCGATGCGGTCGCCCGCTACGCGACGGTGCCCGAGTGGTTCGTGCCGCTCGTCCTCGCGGTGTTCGTCGTCGGTGCGACGGTGGTCTCAGCCGTTGCCGGCGCGGCGCTCGCCTTTCTCGGCGTGCGACTCGAACGGGTCATTCGAAGCGGGCGGCACCGACCTCCTGCCTGATCCGCTCGATCGTGCCGTCGGCGCGGAGCGTCTTGAACGCCTCGACGAGCTCGGGGTCGAACTGCTTGCCCGCGCCTTCTGAGATCGAGCGCATGCCCTCCTCGAGCGTCCAGGCGTCCTTGTACGGACGCTTCGAGGTGAGCGCGTCGAACACATCCGCGACGGAAACGATGCGCGCCGCGACGCTGATCTCGCTGCCGCGCTTTCCGTCCGGATAGCCCTGTCCGTCCCAGCGCTCGTGGTGCTCGCGTGCGATCGCGCGCGCCGTCTCGAAGAAGCGCGCGTCGCCGAGCATCACCTCGCCGTCGATGCAGTGCTGCTTGATGACCTCGAACTCCTCGCTCGAGAGGTGATGCTCGCTCTGGAGGATGTGGTCGGGCGTGTGGATCTTGCCGACGTCGTGCATGACGCTCGAGTAGCCGAACTCCTCGACGAGCTGTGCCGGGAGGCCGATCCGTGTCGCGATCGCTTCGACGTACCGCCGCACGCGCAACAGATGAGCCCCAGTCGTCTGATCCTTCAACGTGGCGGCGAGCAGCAGGTGGCTGATCCCCTGCAGCCCCGTGCGGCGTAACTCCTCGTTCGCGAGGCGCTCCTGCTCCAGTGCGCGCTCGAGCTCTTCGCGGCGCTCGCGCTCGGTGCGCAGCATCTGTGCGAGGTCCTCGGCGTAGCGCGTCGTCTGGCGCTCCATGAGACGCAGCTCCTTGAGCTTCGCCTCGTACTCGTTTCGGATCACCTGCTCGCGGCGATAGATCTCGGCGAAGTCCGCGGCCATGCGCACCGACTGCGCGTTCGCCTGATCGGCGACGCGGATCGCCTGCTGAAGGAGCTGGCGGAACACCTCGCTCGCGACGGTCGGCGCCTCGCCCGGCTCCGCGATGTTTGGCGAGACCTCCACGACCTCGACGGTCATCCGCTGGCTGTCGTCCGCCATCACGACACTAGTTGTGGGCGAGGATCCCGCGGATCGTGTCGATGAGCTCGAGCGGGCCGAAGGGCTTCGTGAGGTATTGCGTCGCGCCGGCGGCCATGCCGATCGCGCGGTCGCTGTCGCTCTCGTGCGCCGTCAGCATGACGATGGGGATCTCCTTCGTCGCCGCGTCGGCCTTCAGCATCTTGCAGACCTCGAACCCGTTCGGGCCCGGGCCCATGTCGACGTCGAGCAGGATGAGGTTCGGCTTCTGGCTACGCGCGATGTCGAGCGCCTCGGTGCCGTTCTTGGCCTCGAGGATCGTCCAACCCTGCGTCGACAGCGTGATGCGGACCATCTGCCTGATCGGGACAAGGTCGTCGGCGACGAGGAGTGTGGCCATGACGGGATGGTAGGCGCTCATGCCGTTCGGGCTATCTCCCCACGGAGGGGAATCAGCCCTCGGCGAGCGCGCTCCCTCGCGCGGGGGACCGATCCCGCGCTCGCATGTCGAGCGTGATGAGACCCAGGCGCGCCGCCTCCGCGACCGCCTCCAAACGTGAGTGCGCGCCGAGCTTGCGCAGGATGGCCTGAACGTGCGCGCGCAGTGTTGCCGTCGAGATGCCGAGCAGCGTCGAGGCCGCGCTCGTGCTCGAGCCGTTCGCGAGCAGGCGCAGCACCTCGAGCTCGCGCGCGGTGAGCGGCTCGTCGAGCACGACGTCCTTCGGTTCCGCGACGAGGAGCCGTTGCAGCTCGCTCGGCGAGAAAAGGATCTCGCCCGTTGCCGCGACACGCACCGCCGCGACCACTTCGTCGAGGCCGCGCGACTTCGTGAGATGCCCGACCGCGCCGGAGCGCGCGACGTCGGCGAGCACGGTCGACGAAGGATCACCGGTCAACACGAGCACCGAAGCCTCTGGTGCGGCACGTCGGACGGAGCGGGCAACGTCCGCGCCGGTGCCGTCCGGCAGGTGGTAATCGCTCAGCACGACATCAGGCCGCAGCCTCGCGGTCGCGGCGACAGCGCCCGCGACGTCGTGGACCACGTCGACGACCTGCATGTCCTGCGCGCTGCCGAGGGCGACGCGCATGAGCTCCGCGAAGAGCCGTTCGTCGTCGACCACGAGGACGCGCAGCGGAGCGCTCATCGCGCCGCCTCCATCGAGCGTACCTGCGCCGCCAGCGCCGCGACCACCGCAGGGTCGAGCTCGCCCTGCGCGACGGCGCTCTGAAGGATGCGCACCGCCTGGGGCTCCGAGACGCGCGCGCGGTCGGCGCGGTCGACGAGGAGCGCCTCGAAACGATCGGCGACCGTCACGACGCGGACCTCGAGCGGGAGCTGCTCCGCGCGAAGCGCGTCCGGATAACCCTTGCCGTCCAGGCGCTCGTGATGCCAGCGGACGATCGGCAGGATCGCGCGCAGTGGCTGAAGACCGCGAAGGATCTGCTCACCGTGGATCGGATGGCTGGCGACGAGCTCGCGCTCGGCCGGCGTGAGCTCGCCATGCCTCTGCACGAGCGCCGGCGGGAGCTTCGCGTTGCCGATGTCGCGCAGCAGCGCGCCAAGACGGATCGTGCGGATGGCCTGTTCGTCCAGTCCGAGCACCTGCGCGATCGCGACCGCGCGCGCCGCGACGCGCTCGGAGTGTCCCATCGTCGACCGGTCATGGCTTTCGAGCGCGGTCGCGAGCGTAATGAGCGCATCCGCCGCGGCGTCGAGGTCGCGGTTGATCCGACGCTCGCGCACGAGCAGCCCCGCATCGCGCACCAGGCTCTCGTCGAGACGCGCCGCTTCGGGACCTGGCGCGACGCCGTCGCCGACGATCTCGAGCACCGCGGTCTCGTCATCGGCGAGCTCCTCCGGCACCATGCCGCCCGCGTCGACGAGCACGAGGTCCGCGGGCTGACCGCCCTCCTCGATGACGTCGAACGACGACGCGAGCAGTGTCTGTGCGCGGTGACGTCGTGCGCCGTCGGAGAGCGCGAGCGCGACCGTCGGTCGTTGGCGCGCGGGCCGCACGGTCGGCCGCTCGAGTCGCGGCGCGCGCGCGCTGCGCGCCTGCGCAAGGACCGCGTCGATACGCGCAAGGAGCTCGGCGGCGTTCCACGGCTTCGTGACGTAGTCGGCCGCGCCGCACGACAGCCCACGCACCTTGTCGACGACCTCGCCGCGCGCCGACAGGAAGATGACCGGGATGTGCGCGGTGTTGCCATCGCTCTTGATACGCAGGCACACGTCGTATCCGTCGGTGTCGGGCAGCATCACGTCGAGCAGGACGAGGTCCGGCACGATCTTCTTCACGAGCGCGAGGCCTTCGCTGCCATCACGACCGACGGACACGAGCATGCCGTTCGCCTGGAGGCGGCGCTGGAGCACGTCCGCCGAAGCCGGATCGTCCTCGACGACGACAACGTTCGTCGGCGGCTTCACGGGGTTGATCTGCGGCAGGGTCATGCGATGAGCTCCTGGTCGCCGAGGAGGTGACGCATCGCGACGACGTACTTTGACGGCCGCTCGTTGACCATGTGGTCGCGGATGTAGCTGTACAGCTCGTCCGCCCAGTGCGGGAGGTCATCGAACCACTTCACCTCGATGATCACGCCGGGCTCGCGCTCGATGACCGGTCCGATGCGGCACGGGATCGCGTCATCGGTGTTCGCCTGCCACGGGATGGCGAGATACATGAGGTTGTGATCGGCCGTGATGCGCACCGTGCCGTCGGGCGACGAGTACGCGATGCGGTTGTACTGCGTCACGACGACCGGCCGCACGCCCGCCTTCACGAGCGCAGTCATGTGCGGGATGAGACTGTCCTCGGCGGCTTCGATCTTCTTGTCGCCGCGGAGGTAGGCCATCACATCGTTCGTCGGGACGACGTATCGCTCCTTCATCCCGAGCTCGGGGCGGTCGTCCTTCATCTCGAGGAAGAGCGTCTCGCCGACGAACGCCTCGTTCGGACGCGTGCGGTGGTACTCACGGAGGCGCAGCTGCGTCGCATGGCCCGTCTTCTCGGCGCGGAGCACCTTCCAGTCCGCCGTGTCGCAATACGTCGTCGTCGACCACTGGTACGGACGGTCGTCGCGATCGAGCGGCAGATAGGTACCGGCCGTGCGCAGCGCGAGGCGCGCGACCGCTTCGTTCACGAGGAAGCGATGCTCCTTGCGCGGCTCGGTCGTGGAGATCCGTGACACGGTCATGCATCGGCCCCGTGAAAAGCGCGATCGGCCCCCGGCAGGCGCATCTCGATGACCGCGCCGGGCTCGCCGGGGTTCGCGACGCGGATGCTGCCGCCGTGCAGCTCGACGGCGAGCTTGCAGAAGGCGAGGCCGAGGCCCGTCCCGCCGCGGCTCCGCCCTCCCGCCGTCTGATAGAAGCGATCGAAGACGTTGGGCGCGTCTGCCGTCGTGATGCCCGGCCCGGTGTCGGAAACCCGCACGGTCACCCAGCCATCGACGGCAGGCGACGCATCGATGCGAGCCGCGCCGCCGCTCGGCGTGTGCTTCACCGCGTTCGCGAGCAGGTTCGTGAGGACGCGCACGAGCAGCGTCTCGTCGACGTACAGGTCGATGTCCTTCACCTCGCAGGTCATCGTCACCCCGCGCGCGCGCGCTTCGGCCGCGAGCTGCGCCATGCTCTTGCGCCCGAGATCGCCGACGGGGATGACGCGCCGGTCGGCCTGTAACTTGCCCTCCTCCATCTTGTAGACGTCGAGGAGCGCATTGACCATGCGCAGCAGCTCGGTGACGTTCGATTCGGAAAGGCCGAGGAGCTCGCTGAACTCCGGACGTGACGCGTCGAGCTGGCCCAGGCGAACGAGCTGCAGGAAGGCGACGAGGCTGTTCGCGAGGTTACGGATGTCATGGCCGAGCATCCCGATGAGTTCCTGTCGCGAGTTCTCGAGCTTGTGCAGCGCTTCGTTGCGCGAGCGCAGCTCGTCCTGCAGATGCTTCGTGTACAGCGCGCTGCGCACGCGCGCCGTCAGCTCGATGGAGTCGACGGGCTTGCGGATGTAGTCGACGCCACCGACCTCGAAGCCCTTCGACAGGTCCTCCGCCTCGGCGCGCGCTGTGACGAAGATCACCGGGATCGGAGCGGTGCGGTCGTTCATCTTGAGACGGCGGCACACGTCGTAGCCGTCGAGACCCGGCATCATGATGTCCAGCAGGACGAGGTCGGGCATCTCGCCTTCGGCCATGCGGAGCGCGGTCTCGCCGTTCGTCGCGCGAAGCGTCTCCGCGCCGAGCGATTCGAGGCGACGCACGAGGATCTCGACGTTGGCCGGCTCGTCGTCGACAACGAGCACGCGCCCCAGGCGCTCCATCGGCTGCTTCGGCGCGCGAGCCCGCACACCCGGTGCGGTGGTGGTGCGGCCGTCCTCGAGGTAGCGCGCCAGGACGGCGCGCAGCTCCGCCGGTGCGTACGGCTTGGAGACGAAGTCGTCGCAGCCCGCCTCGATCGCGCGCGCGCGGTCCTGCTGCATCGCGAGCGCCGAGACCGCGATGATCGGGATCTCGCGGGCCCACTCTTCCTCGCGCAGCATCTTCGTCACGGTCCAGCCGTCCATCCGCGGGAGGAGCAGGTCGACAAGGATCGCGTCCGGCCGCGCGCTGCGCGCCTTCTCGAGACCGGACGCGCCGTCGGTCGCGGAGAGCGGCTCGTGTCCGGCCGCGCGGATGATCCGCTGCGCCACGTCGAGGTTGTTCACGTCATCTTCGATGACGAGCACTCGCGCCACGCTCATCCCCTCGCCCCGAGCGAGACAGCCGGCTCGGACGGCATCACGCGCATGCGCACGGGAAGCGTGAAGCGGAAGGTGCTGCCGACGCCCACCGCGCTTTCCACCCAGAGGCGACCGCCGTGCAGCGCGACAAGGCGCTTGCTGATCGCTAGCCCGAGGCCGGTGCCACCGTAGCGGCGCGTCGTCGAGCTGTCGGCCTGCCGGAACTCGTCGAAGATGTAGGCGATCGCGTCCTGCGGGATGCCGACGCCGGTGTCGATCACGGCGAGCGTGATCCACCCGTCGCCGGCGGACGCCGCGATGGTGACACTGCCGTGGTCGGTGAACTTCACGGCGTTCGCGGCGAGGTTCACGAGGACCTGACGCACGCGCGCGCGATCCGCGAATGCGGCGGGCAGGCTGCGCGGGATGTCCATCTCGAGCGCGAGACCCTTCGCGTCCGCCTGTGGCCGGATGAGCTCGATGACCTCCTCGATGACGGCGTTGATGTTCACCTCTTCGGCGTTGAGCTCCATCTTTCCGGCTTCGATCTTCGCGAGGTCGAGGAGCCCGTTGATGAGGCCAAGGAGGTTGTCGGCAGCCTGTGAGACGCGCTGAAGGTCGGCGCCCTGCTGCTCGGTCAGGTCACCGTCAAGGCCGTCGAGCATGAGCTTCGTGTAACCGATGATCGCGTTCATCGGCGTGCGCAGCTCATGGCTGACGGATGCGAGGAACTCGCTCTTGAGGCGGTTCGCGCGCTCGAGCTGCAGGTTGCCTTCGCGCAGCTCGGACACCAGGTCCGCGTTCTCTTTTGCCACCGAGACGAGCCGTGCGATCGTGCGCAGCGCTCGCGCCTCGGTCTCGCTGATGTCGCGCGGCTCCTTGAAGTACGCGGACAGGAGTCCGACCGCGCGACCGCGGGCCGACAGCGGGATGTGCGCCACGTACGGCAGCGGCGACGACGGCACCTGCATGTGCTGGATGCGGTTGGGGTCGTGCACCGTCGACACGAGCACGCGCGTCGCGATCGCGGCCGCGGTGTCGGGATCGATGTTCATCACCGTCGCCGGCACAAGGCGCCCGCCGGAGCCGGTCGGCGCGCCTGGCGGATCCTCGCGGATGACGATCGACGCGCCGTCGGCGCGGAAGAGCGCGACCATACGCGAGAGCGATTCGGCGAAGATGCGCTCACGGTCGGTCACACCGACGACCGCGTCGGCCACCTCGTTCACGGTGCGCACCTCGGCGAGGTACTCCTGCTGCGCGCGGTCACGGTCTTGGAGCGATCGCGCCATGGTGTCGAACGCGCGCTCGAGCGTGCCGATCTCGTGCTCCGAGCGCTGCTGCACGGCGACGTCGAGATCGCCGCCTTCGATCTTCTGCGCCGCCGCCGCGAGATTCGCGAGCGGAGTGGTCATCGACGTCGCCGAACGGTACGCGAAGAAGGTGACGAGGACGATGAGCCCGAGCGCGAGGGCCGCGACGATCGCGACAAGCGTGCGCTGCGCGTTCTGCACCGGGTCCGTCGGAACGAGGACCGCGAGCACGCCCGGGTTCTGACGCTGCGAGCGGACCACGTGGAAGATGCCGTAGTACTCCTGACCTTCGACCTTGACGTTCTTGAAGAGCGTGTCGCCCGGAGCGTTGTCGACATCGGTGACCGACGGGAAGATCGCGCCGTCCACGAACTCAGCCTTGCCGTCCGGTGTCGTGAACGTCGATCCACGGACCTTGCCGTTCCAGATGAGCGCGATCTGCGCGTCGCTGTTCGTGTTGATGCTCCGCAGGAATTCGTTGCCGAGCTTGCCTCCTACCTCCACGTAGCCCACGGGCTCGAGATCGGCGCCGCGCACGACGAAGATCGCACGGATGACCAGCCCGTCGGCCTCGTCCGAAAGTACCCACGATTGCTGTGCGCCGGCGCGCGCGAGCGCAAGGAGCTCGGGGTGAAGGCTCTCGCCGGGTTTCACGTCCTGCGCCCCGGCGATGTAGACGCCGGTGAGGTCGGCAACGTTCATGAGATTCACGCCAAGACGTGACTTCTGAGGGATGAGGAACGCCTGCAGGCCCAGCGTGTCTCGCGCTTCGGTGAGTTCTCGGGTCGTCGGCAGACCGGCGATGAGGTTCGCCGCACGGATGAGCTGCGTCTGCTGGTCCTCGATCTCGTTCGCGGCGGTCTGCGCCACGATGTTCGCCTCGTCCTCGAACTGCTTCGTGACGAGGTCGTTCGACTCGTAGAGCGCGACGGCCGCGAGGACGATGAGCGCCACGACCGCGACGCCAACTGTCCGGCTGACCAGCGCGCGAAGCAGGCTCGGCGCGAAGAGCTGTCGGAAGAAGGACATCGTCTCGGCTAGAGGCTCGCGATGATCTTCTGGCCGTCCGGGCCTTTCACCCAGGCAATGAACGCCTTGACCGCAGGCTTCAGCTTTGATCCGTCGGTGTTGTAGACGAAGAAGAGCGGCCGGCGGATCGGGTACGTGCCGTTCGCGAGGTTCTCTCGCGTCGCGGCGACGTTGTCGATGCTGAGCAATTTCACGTCGGTCGAGTTAAAGGACGAGGCGTTCATCGTCATCATGCCGATCGAGTCCTTGAAGGATCCGATCGCCTTGAGCGTCTCATCGATCTGGAAGACCTCGATGGCGTCCTTGGCATACGTGGGCTTCGTCGAGCCGAAGAAGTACGACTCGAATGCCGACCGTGTCGAGGACTCCGGCTCGCGCAGCAGGACGCGGATCTTGCCCGCCGCGCCGCCGACGTCCTTCCAGTCAGTGATCTGGCCGGTGAAGATCTTCGCGACCTGATCCTTGCTGAGCGCCTTCACGGTGTTCGTCGCGTTCACACCGACGCCCGTCCCCGATGTGCCGATCGAGATCGTCTCGACCGTGCCCTTCTCAGGCGCCTTGAGATCGCGGCTGATGTACCCGATATCGATGGTGTTCTCGACCGCCAGCTTCACGCCCGCGTCCGAGCCGACGTCGTCGAAACCTTGCCAGATGACTGTCGTATGGATCTTGGAGAAGGCGCTCGTGAGCGCGCGAACGCTGTCGATCGCGCCACCGCCGCCCTTGATCACGTAGGTACCCGCGATCGGGTCCTCGGTGGGCTTGACCTGGATGGGACCGGCGCCGCCGCAGCTGGCCAGCAGCGCGACGACGAGCGTTCCCAAAACGAACGTTCTGACCACGTTTGTCACCCTTCGCCTCCATACGGCAAATCGATGCCCGGAAGAATGAGGGTCAGTCTCCCTAAACGGTAGGAGCCCTACATCCCCCTAACGGGGAGTAGTGCGGCCTACACCATTTTGATGACGCCGGGGCCCCGGTTGAGGCCGATCTGAGCGTGCTTTGGACGGTGGAAGCCGTTGCAGCAGCCGGTCGGTGGTCGCGGCGACCTCGGCGACAGCGGCGTCGAAGGCCTCGGCGTTCCTCGGCGCGGGCGACCGGAAGCCGGACACCTTGCGCACGAATTGGAGCGCGGCCGCCCGAATCTCCTCGTCGGTCGCGGGCATTGGGGAGCGGAGCGTACGGATGCTTCTGCACATGGCTTCTTGAGGTTACGACGCTTTTGAGGTTACGACGCTTTTGAGGTTACGACACAAGCGCGAGTCGGCCGTCTTAGCGAGCTCGGCGCGCCTCCGCCAGCTCAAGCTCGCTCCTCGGCGCCGCGACGCTGCGCGTCGGGAGCGACAGTGTGACGCGCGCACCTTTGCGGAGGGCAGCGCGCTCGACCGCGAAAGTCCCGCCCATCGCCTCGACGAGGAGTCGCGAGAGGTGGAGCGAGACGCGAAGGTCTTTCGCGTTCAAGGCACGCCGCGGCGTCATGGGCATGGCCGCGGAGATCGTCACGATGGCGTCGCTCGCGCGCGCCTTCACGTTGATCGACACATAGTCGAGCGCTCCGGCATCCGCGACGACCTCGTTGACCGCGCTCACCAACGCCTGACGGATGCGATCGGGATCGCCGAGCACGATGAGGCCGTCGCCGGGGACGGTCACGAGGACCGATCCGCGGTCTGGGCGCTGGCGCGAGACCTCGGTCACCAGCTGCGCGATGTCGACGGGCGCGGTGCGCAGCTCGAGGCGCTGGGCCTGCGCCTGGCCGAGGGCAACGAAGTCGTTCGCGAGGAAGGCGAGCGCCTCGGCGCGATGCCGCAATGCTTCGATGTCGGCCGGCTCGAGATTGCCCTTCGCCTGCGCCGCGTTGAGCGCGTCGACCATGTCGCGCGCGGGGACGGGCAGCTCGTGCTCGAGGATCCGCAGGAAGTCGTCGCGTTGCGCGTCGACGGCCGCCATCCTCGCGCGATCCTGCCGGACGCGGTCGATGAGATACACGCCGCCGAGGAAGATCGCGAGACGGCTCGTCGCGTTCCACGCGACGGGCGCAAGCTGCGGTTCGGGTTTCAGTGACGCGTCGGCCAGGAACCACATCGCTGCCGACGCAGTCGCGACCACCATGCCCTCCCAGCGGCCGACGATCCACGCGATCGGGATGATCGGGAGGAAGTAAAAGAAGGCGAAGCCGAAGTCCGGTCCGGTGAACAGGTCGATGACACCGATGACCAACACGGCCACCAGCCCCAGGATGAGACCGCGCAACGATCGGCCGCTCATTTTTGGGAATGCTGACCGCCGCCGGTCAGTCCGGCTATCCCCCGTCCGAGCGGCTATCTGCGCTCCGCGAGGGCTGGCTTACGGGGCAGGTGCTTTTCGAGGATCGCCCGCAGCTGCTCGGGGTAGTACGGCTTCGCGAGGAAGTCGTCGCAACCGGTGCGCAGCGCCCGATCGCGCTCCGGGGGTGTCGCCGAGGCCGATACCGCAATGACCGGAACGCGCTTGGCCGCTTCGTCTTGGCGGAATTTCGCGACGAAACCCCAGCCGTCGAGCCTCGGGATGTGCAGGTCGAGGAGGATCAGGTCGGGCCTCACCGCCCGCGCAACCGCCAGGGCGGTCTCGCCGTCAGCCGTGGTGATCGGCTCGTGCTTTTCGAGCCGGACGATGCGGAGCGCGAGGTCCATGCTCGCCGGGTCATCCTCGACGATCAGGACGCGGGCCATACGCACTTCCTCAAGACGCCCTAAGGTTAGCCGCCGAGCAGGCGCTCTGACACCATGGCGGCGTGCTCGTACTGACACGGGCCGAGGTGGAGTCGCTCCTCGACACCGATCTGCTCCGCGCAGAGCTCGCGAAGGCGTTCGCGGACCTTTCGGCTGGCAAGGTCTCCATGCCGACGCGCATCGCCGCGCTCGTCCCCGAGCGCGAGGGTCTCCTCGCCGCGATGCCCGCGTATCTTCCGACCGCGGCCGCGCTCACGACGAAGCTCGTCTCGCTCTTCCCGCGCAACACCGACCGCCCGACCCATCAGGCGGTCATCGTCGCGTTCGACCCCGCGACCGGATCGCCGGCTGCGCTCCTCGACGGCGAGGCGATCACCGCGGCACGCACCGCCGCGGGCTCGGCGCTCGCGACCGACCTTCTCGCGCGGAAGGACGCGAAGTCCCTTGTGGTCATCGGGACCGGCGTGCAGGCGCGCGCACATCTGCGCGCCGTCGCCCGCGTTCGTCCGTTCGAAGAGATCTCGATCGTGGCCCGCGACCCGAGCAAAGCCGAGGCGCTCGCCCGAGAGTTCGGACGCGAGTTCGGACGGCGCGTCGGCTGGCACGACACTGTCCAGCTCGGCGTCTCCCGCGGCGATGTCGTGTGCGCGTGCACTCACAGTCCGGAGCCCGTCATCCGCCGCGAGTGGCTCAAGGATGGCGCGCACGTGACCTCCGTCGGCTACAACACCGCCGGTCGCGAAGTCGATGAGTCCACGGTCGTCGACGCGCTCGTCGTCGTCGAGTCGCGCGCCGCGGTACTGGCCGCGCCGCCGAGCGGATCGAACGACGTCAACTGGCCGATCCGCGATGGAAAGATCACGAAGGATCACATCCACGCCGAGCTCGGCGAGCTCGTGACGAAGCAGCGTCCCGGCCGCGCCAACGACCGACAGATCACGCTCTACAAATCGGTCGGCGTCGCGGTCGAAGACGCCGCCGCGACCGCCCTCGTCCTTCGACTCGCGAAAGAGCGCGGCGTCGGCAGAGCGATAGAGCTCTAGTACCCGGGGTTCTGGCGGTCGGCGGGACGCGGACCTTCGATCAATTGCGCCACACCGCGCTGCTGACCTTGGAGCGCGTCGAGCACCCGCAGCGCGTCGTCGAGGGTCAGTCCGTTGCGGAAGCTCGAGAGCGCGGACTTCAGGTCGGGTGGCGTCTGACCCGGATTCGTCCGATCACTCGTTGGATCACCTTGCTCGCCCGTCGGCGTCCCTGGCGGCTGGCCCGCGTCGGGCGACGCGCTCGCATTCGCGCCCGTAGCACCGGTCGCTCCCGTGCCGCCGGGCGAGTTGCTCTCGCCCGGAGCGTTCGTCGGCTGGCCGCGCAGCTGTGAAGGCCGACGGCCATCGAGGAGCGTCTGGACGAGCTCGAGGTTGAACTTCGCGTCGCGGTCGCTCGGATCGAGCCGCAACGTTTCGCGATAGGCGTCGCGCGCATCCTCGAGACGTCCCAGGCGGAAGAGCGTGTTGCCGCGGTCGTACTGCGCGATCGCGCGCAGGTGGAAATCGGTCGCGTCGATCGCCTTCGCGTAGTCGGGCAGCGCTCGCGAGTAGTCGCCGAGCATGTGAAGGGAGTTACCCGCATTGATGGAGAGCTCGGGCGCCTCGGGCGCACTCTTCTGCAGGTCACGGTACGCCGCGAGCGCGGCCTGATAGTCGCCGCGCGAGAACATCCCGTTCGCTTGCGCCGCCGACGGCACGGCGCCGCCGCAGGCGGCCGCCCAGAGCAGGGCGGATCCGAACGCGATACCGAGGATGCGCCTTCCACGCCGCGGACGTGACACGCGCGCGACCTTCGGCGCCGGCATGCGCCGGCGATCGGAGAGGAGGCGCTCGATGAGGATCGCTCCGACCGCGAGCGCGATGAAGATCTGGCTCTTCTCATCCGGGACCGAGCCGGCGTTCTCGATCGGCTCGACGGCCTCGAGCCCGTGCAGCTCGCTCCCGAGCTGACCGATCACGCTGTCGTCGCCGGCGAACCGCCAGTAGCGGCCGCCGGCTGCGGTCGCGAGCTGCTGAAGGTTTGCCTCGTCGAGCTTGCTGATGACCGCGCGGCCGTCGGGGCCGCGAAGGTAGCCGGTGAAGCTCCCGTCCTTGTCGCTGTACGTCGGGACCTGGCCGCCACTCGGCGTGCCGACGCCGATCGTGTAGAACCCGATCCTCATGTTGAGCAGCTGCGCCGTGTCGGGCACGGTGCCGAGCGTGATCTCGCCATCGGACACGATGACGATGGCGCGGCCGCGCCGTGGATCAGCGTCGGTCGGGAATGCGGCCAGCGATTGCTCGAATGCGGCCGCGAGGCTGCTGCCCTCCACCTTCGGCGCCCCCTTGCCGGAGTTGTCGAGGACCTCACCGAGGATCTTCGGATCGGTCGTCGCCGGATAGCGCAGCGTCCCCGCGCCCTTGAAGAGGACCAGTGATATGCGGCTACCGACCATCCGTATGCCGATCTCCTGGGCCACGTGGCGCGCGGCGCGCAGGCGGTCGGGCGCGACGTCCTGCGTCGCCATGGACTGCGAGACATCGACCGCGAGCACGATGTCCACGCCAAGGCGCCGCGCGCCGCGCTGACGGAGATCGACATAGGGGCCGGCGAGCGCGATCACGAGCGACGCGAGCCCCAGGAGCAGCAGACCGCTGCGGATCCAGATCCGCGTCGAGCTTCGCGCGGAGAGCGCCGCGTTTCCGCCGAAGGCGCGCGACGCGCGGCGCCTTGCCACATCGGCGAGGAGCATGAGGACGAGCAGCACCGGGACGAGCAGCACGAGGCCGACCAGCTCCGGCCGAGTGAACCCGAGCGAAGAGAGGTTCACGGGATCCTCCGGAAAAGCGTCGCGGCGAGGAGGATCTCGAGCACCAGGAGCGCGGTGCCCGCGACGACGAATGGCAGCGACGCGTCGTTCGTCTCGATGAAGCCGCGGCTGCCAACGCGCGCCTTCTCGAGTGCCTCGATCTCCCGATAGATGTTGCGCAGCCCGTTCTCGTCGGATGCGCGGTTGTACGTCCCGCCGGCGAGCGTCGCCATGTCCTTCAGCAACTGCTCGTTGACCTCACCCGAGCCGCGCCCCGTCGGTGCCACGCCGATCGTGTACACGCGAATGCCGAGCGTCTTCGCGAGCTGCGCCGCGTCCATTGCTCGTAGGTCGAAGATGTTCTCGTCGCCGTCGGTGGCGAGCACGACGACCTTCGACCGCGCGGTGGACGAACGAAGGACGTTCAGCGCGGTCGCGAGCCCGATCCCGATCGCGGTCCCGTCCTTCAGGACCTTGCCCGGCTCGAGCGGCTGCACGAGTCGCTGCGCCGCCGCGTAATCGAGCGTGAGAGGACTCAGGACCATCGCCTCCCCGGCGAAAGTGACGACGCCGGCGCGGTCGTTCTTGAGGGTCCCGAGGAAGTCGTTGATCGCGCGCTTCGCTGCGACGATGCGCTGCTGGCCACCGAAGTCGGAGCTCGACATCGAGGACGAGGTATCGAGCGCGATGACGATGTCGATGCCCTCAGCCGGAACGTCGAACGATGCCTGCACCACCTGCGGTGACGCGAGCGCAGTGACGAGGCAGATCGCGCCGACGAGCCGGATCGGCACGAGGGCCCATCGCGCGCGCGTGCGCCAGCTGCCGCGCGCCGCGGGCAGGAGACCGAGCGACGAGAAGAGCAGTGACGCGGGACGGGTGCGCTCACGCCGAAGCTCGAAGACCAACGCGAGCGCGACGAGCGCGAGCAGCGCGAAGGCCCAGGGCGCGTCGAAGTTCACGTCGTTGCCGAAGATGCGGATGCTCATTGCGGTTGCAGCGCCGCCGTCTCGTACTCTTCGGCGCTCGCCGCGCGTCGCACGATCTCGAGCGCGGCGCGTACCGCGTTCTGCGCGTGCGCGGGATACGGGGTCGAGTGACGGAAGCGCACCTCGTCGCCCTCGCGGAGGATCTCGTAGATCGCACCGGCTTGCGTGCGCTCGAGGCCTGCGCGCTCGAGCGCCTCGCGGATCTCGCGGCTCGTGCGCCCCGGCTGCACGCCGAAGCGCTCGACCGCGTAGCGCCGGAGGCTCGCGCAGAGCCGCTCGTAGTGCTCGGACGTGCGTCCCTGCTCCGGCAGCTTCTGCTCGGCGAGCGCAGCGAGCTCGCGCAGCGCGCGCTGCACCGGCGTGAGGCGCTCCTCGACGAAGAGCGCGCCGCGCCGGCGCAGGAGCAGCCAGAGGACCAACGCGACGACGAGCGTCACGACGATGGCCGCGGCGACGCCGACCGCGATGCGCGAGATGAGCGTCCACGGCGGTTCGACGAGATCGAGCTGCGGTTTGAGCGGCTTGATGTCCGAGGCGTCCTCGCCGGCTCGCGCGACCGAGGTGACCTTGATCGCGACCTCCTCCGTCTGCGCCGTGCCGGTCGAGCCGTTGGGGCCGACGTAGGGCACGGCGATCGACGGGAGGACGAGATCGCCGAGCGTCCATGCGGTGATCTGGTAGCGGTACGTGAAGCGCACCTGCGAGCCCTGCACCGTCTTCTTCACGTCCTGCGTCTGGACGACCTCGAACGATCCGATCTCGCGAGCGATCGTCGGATCGTTGACGATGTAGCCCGGGTCGGCCGTCACGATGACCGCGAGGGCGATGCGGTCGCCGACGTTGATCGACGTGCGATCGACCTGCACCGCGGCGTTCACCGGGTCGGCCGCGGCGGCGGGCCGCGCGAGCGCCACGAGCAGTGCGGCGACGGCGAGCAAATGTCTCATGCGCGCTTTGTCCTCGCGTTGAAGAACGCCATGAGCGGGGGCACGAACGGCCGATCGGTGAAGAGCTCGAGGGTGTCGATCTTCATGCGTCCGAGGGCGCGTCTCCGCTCGATCCGGCGTTGCATCGCACGCTCGGCGTACTCGGCACGGAGGCGCCTTTTCGAGGTGTCGAGGAACGCCGTCGCTCCGGTCTCGGCGTCCTCGAGCGCGACGACACCTACGTCGGGAAGCTCGAGCTCGCGCGGATCGGTGAGTGCGAGCGCGATGACGTCGTGCTTGCGTCCGAGCATTCGTACCGATTCGTCGATGTCCACGTCGATGAAGTCGGAGATGAGGAACACAATGCTCCGCTTCTTCGTCACGTTGGTAAGGAACCGCGCGGCCGCCGACAGCTCGGTGCGGTCGCGGCGCGGCTCGGCGAAGAGAAGCTCGCGGATGACCCGGAGCAGGTGCTCGCGCCCGCGGCGCGAGGGCAGCCACTCCTGCATGCCTTTCGCGAAACGCAGCAGCCCGACGCGGTCGTTGTTCTTCAGCGCCGTAAGCGTGAGGAGCGCGGCGACCTCGGCACCGAGCTCGCGCTTGCTCTGCGCGACGCTGCCGAACCACGACGAGGCCGAGCTGTCGACCGCAAGGAAGATGTTCAACTCGCGGTCCTCGCGGAACTTCTTGATGTACGGCGTGCCCATGCGAGCGGTGACGTTCCAGTCGATGCTGCGGATGTCGTCACCGGGCTCGTACTCGCGGACCTCCTCGAACTCGAGGCCGGAGCCGCGGAAGACGCTGCGGTACGTGCCGAGCAGCGCTTCGTCGGCGAGGATGCGTGCCTTGATCTCGACCTGACGGATCCGGCGCACGACGCTCGACGGGAGGGTCGGCTCGCGGTCGGCGCGATCGACAGCCCGGGCGAGAGACATGGCTAGGGCAGCGCGACCTTGTCGAGCACCTGCGCGATGATCACCTCGGGCGTGACCTCGTCCGCCTCGGCCTGATATGTGACGATGAGACGGTGCCGCATGACATCGACGGCGACGGCCTTCACGTCGTCCGGCAGCACGTAGTCGCGTCCCTCGAGGAACGCGTTCGCGCGCGCCGCGAGCGAGATGAAGATCGATGCGCGCGGCGACACGCCGAACGAGATGAGCGGTTTCAGCTCGTCGAGACCGAACTGCCCTGGCTCGCGCGTCGCGAAGACGATGCGCACGACGTAGTCCTTCAGCGAATCCTCCATGTGGACCTGCCGGACGGCGGCGCGCGCGTCGAGGACGGCTTTCGGCGTGGCGACGCGGCGGACGTCCGGGATGACGCCCGACGTCTGGCGATCCATGATCTCCCGCTCTTCCTGCTGCGACGGGTACCCGATGACGACCTTCATCATGAAGCGGTCGACCTGCGCCTCGGGCAAGCGGTACGTGCCCTCGTGCTCGATGGGGTTCTGCGTCGCGAGGACCATGAACAACTCACCGAGCGGATGGGTCGTTCCACCGATGGAGACCTGTCGCTCCTGCATCGCTTCGAGGAGCGCGCTCTGCACCTTGGGCGGCGCGCGGTTCACCTCGTCCGCGAGGAGGATGTCCGTGAAGATCGGGCCGAGCCGCGGACGGAACGTCTGGTCCGCAGGGTTGTAGATCATCGTCCCATTCAGGTCCGCGGGCAGCAGGTCAGGCGTGAACTGCACGCGCTTGAAGCTCGCCTCGATCGTGTCAGAGAGCGTCTTCACCGCGAGCGTCTTCGCGAGGCCGGGGACGCCTTCGATCAGCAGGTGGCCGTTGCAGAGGAGCCCGAGCAGCAAGCGATTCACGAGGTAGTCCTGCCCGACGATCACCTTGCGGATCTCGTGGAGCACGGGCGCGATGAAGTCGCCGCGGCGTAGGACGGACTCGTTCGTCGTCTGCGGTCGGTACGTCTTCACCTGTGTCACAGCGTACCGGCTGCACAGGTCGTCGGGTTCGGTTTTTAGCCCTGCAGTGCCTGCAGCACCTCGAGCGCGTGGCCGTCCGGCTTCACGAAGTACCACGACTTCTTGACCTTGCCCTGCGGGTCGATGAGGAAGGACGAGCGGATCACGCCCTCGCCGCGCCCGGGCCGCTCGCCCCACGCGCCGTACGCGTTATGCACCTTGCGATCGGTGTCGGTCAGGAGGCTGAAGTTCAGCCCGTACTTCTTCTGGAACGCCTGGTGCGACGCGGCGTCATCCTGTGACACGCCGATGACCGGCACGCCCAGCGCCTTGAACTGCGTGAGGTTGTCATTCAGTTGACACGCCTCGGTCGTGCATCCGGGCGTGTCGTCCTTCGGATAGAAGTAGAGGAAGTACGTCTTTCCCTTCAGCGAATCGCTCGACACGTTCTTGCCGTTCTCGTCAGGCAGTTCGAAGCGCGGGGCGGGCGCGCCGGTTTCTAGCTGCATCTCGGACCTCCTGGGATAGATCGAGTCTAGGCGTCGGGCTGCGCGCCCTTGTCGCTCATCCAGGCTGCCGCGTGAACCCGCCGATGAATCGCGTCTTAGCGGTGAACGGCACGCCCGAGTCGACGAGGCCTTTGTCCATCTCCGCGGCCTTACCTCCGGGTGTGCCGAAGACTTCGACGCGGACCGGCTCGAGATAACGCATCACCGCGGTCACATCGCCGGGCAGCAGCCGCATCTTCGCGCCCAGGACGTCCATGTGGCGGTCCAGCGTTCCGCTGTCGGGAAAGACGTGGACGTTCGTGATCTCGGTCAAGTCTTCATTCGCGAACGTGAGAAACGCGCTCAGGCGCGGCTCATTCTCGTCGACGACTTTCACGAGCTCGGCATAGAAGCGTTTGTAGTCCTCGAATTTGCCCTCCTTGATCCGCCACGTGCTGACGTACGCCACCGGATCCGACATTGGTACCCCCTCCGTGCGCGAGCGTAATTCGACCGCCCGCTCAACGACGCCGACTCAGAGCAACTACTTCGCGGCGGCGATGCGCTGTGCGGTCCGCCGTGCGAGCGCCATCACGGTGAGCATGGGGTTCACCCCCGCAGCGCTCGGGAACGCGCTCGCATCCGTCACGAAGAGACCGCGCACGCCCCACACCTGGCCGTCGGGATCGGCGACCGATCGCGCGGGTGCGGTCCCGATGCGGCAGCTCGACATCTGATGAGCGGAAAAGAGCGTGATGCTGTTGGAGCGCACGCCCCGGCGGTCGATCTCGGCTATGAGCTCCGTGAGTTCGCTCGCACTCGATGTGAGCGGTGGCGTGTGCAACGTGAAGATCTCGCGCGCTCCCGCCGCCGCGTGGATGCGCGCCGCCTCGACCATCGCGCGAGTGAGCAGCGCGCGCTCGGCAGGACCATTCGCGTACCACACGAGCGGCTCGCCGCCGCGGTCGATGCTCACCCGCCCCGCCGTACGATCGCGCACGATCCCGATGAATGGCGCGATGTGCCGCGCGTCGCGCGCACGTTGCCGATGCGAATCGGCTCCCCACCACGGGAACGACGCCGCGAGGATGCCGGGATAGCCCTGCGGCACTTCCAGCCGGAAGCCGTAGCCGTCCCCGCGATCCGAGAACTCGTCGACGAGCACGGACTGCGGCACGCCCGACCAGATGCCGCCGAGGTCCTCGTCATAGTGACCGCAGGTGATCGCGACCGGATGCAGATGGAAGTTGCGCCCCGCCTGCGCCGTCGCGATGCGCGAGCGCAGCAACACAGCCGGCGAGTGGATCGCGCCTCCCGCGAGCGCGACGATCGGCGCTCGGACGCGAACGTCCCCGCCGACGACGCGCGCGGTGACGCCCACGACGCGGCCGCCGGCCACGTCGATGGATCGCACATCGGCGGGCGCGTAGATCTGCGCGCCCGATGCATGCGCGTCCGCGAGATACGTGCGCAGCGTCGACTGCTTCGCGCCGCGCCGGCAGCCGAGCGTGCACGGGCCGCAGTCGCCGCAGCCTTTGACGTTGCGCGCGATCGTGTGCGCCTTCAGTCCGAGGGCGCGCGCGCCCCGCTCGAGCGCGGCGTTCGCGCCGTTGCGCTCGCTCTCGTCGGTATCCACGTCGATCCGTGCGGCGACGGCGTCGTAGTGCGGCGCGAGATCGTCGATCCCTGCGGCGCGCCACTCCTCTTGGACCGCAGCCGGGATGCGGAGCGAGGTGTTCCAGTTCACGATCGTGCCGCCGCCCAGCGCGGAGCCCGCGAGAAGCGCGATCGCGCGATCTGTCGTCGTCGCGATCCCGCGATCGACGAAGAGCGCCGCGTAGCCCGCGAGCTCGCGGCCGTCGAAGTCAGGCTCGAGTCGCGGGGCCGCGCGCTCGAGGACGACGACGTGCTTGCCGGCGCGCGCGAGCTCCGCCGCGACGACTCCGCCACCCGCGCCCGAGCCGATGACGCAGACGTCGGCTTCGATGGTGTCGCCGGCACGCGCGACGCTCATCGTCAGCGATGGCGCTGCGGGCGCGTCCAGCTGCGGTGGTGTGTAGCCCGCGGCGGTCGAGTACGGCGAGCCATCGGCGCCATATGCGTAGAGGAGCGTGAGCCGCTTCGCGACCTGGAACGCCTTGCGCTTGAGCGAGATGGGGCTCGTTGCCCAGCGCTTCAGATAGCGCTCGCGGTCCGCGTGCGTCAGCGACGAGAACCGGACCGCGCGGCCAGTGAGCGCGAGGTTGAGCGCCGGCGACTCGATCGTGTCGAGGAACTGATCGAGCTCGGCGACCAGCGCGGGGCGGCCAAGCGCTACGACTTCGGAGCGCAGGATGCGCGGAACGCCGAGCGCGGAGGCCGAAGGGAACGCGCCAGCACCGGGGACGAATGTGTCGCAGATCGCGCGAAGTGCGATCTCGCGATCGGTCACGGCGGCAGCCTATCGCGTGAGCGACCAATTCCCCGGCGCGTGGCTCCCTACGGCGATTCGGTGATCAGATAGGCAAACCCGTCGGCGCATCGACCTTCTTCGTGAGGTGGACGACGAAGCCCCTGCCCATCCCCTTCGGCTGAAGTATCCGAGAGCCGCATAGAAGCGCGCGAGAATAGCGCCGCGACGTGAGGCGAGAGTCAGGTGCGTACTGGGGGTGTCGGGAGCCGCTTTAGTGGGTGAGCTCCAAGCCAAACGTCGCCCCGACGCAAACGCCCGGGAGCGAGTAGTGTCCCGTCCGTCCTGGGGAGGCGGGGAGCTGGCGGCGGCGGCTACCGACTCGCCCAGTTACCGAGTGTCACGGGGCGAACGTGAGAAAAGGAGTCGCATATGAAGCGCCTTGGGAAACGAACCACACGCCTGGCACTGACGACACTGGGATTTGCTGGACTGTTCGTCGCAGTCAGTGCGGTCCCTGGCACCGCGACACCTGTAGATCCACCCGGTAGTTTCAGAAGCGCGATCCAGGCGCGAGGGACCAACACGAGCCCGGGAACCATTCCGATATCAGAGGGATTGGACATCGTCGTCGCGCGGAACGAAGTCGACCCCGGTGGCACTTCGGGCTGGCACGCGCATCCCGGCGGCGCGATCGTGGTCGTCCAGCAAGGCGAGATCACCTTTTTTAGCTGGGTTGGTAACCACTGCACCGCCACCAGGTACACCGCGGGGCAAGCGTTCGTCGAGCACGCCAGCGAAGTTGGGAACGCCAAGAACACCGGCTCGACCCTGACGATCGTCTTCGCGACGTTCCCAGGCGTGCCAGTAGGCGGCGCGCCAAGGACCGACGTCG
>Ga0209058_1000742_pt1 | contig 28552 bp, 26 predicted proteins | sample GraSoiAngelo_147_FD_185904 | JGI IMG/M metagenome (GOLD analysis project Ga0209058, IMG submission 185904) | Grasslands soil microbial communities from the Angelo Coastal Reserve, California, USA - 14_1009_05_40cm (SPAdes) (version 2) | ecosystem: Environmental > Terrestrial > Soil > Grasslands ... | reverse complement strand
CCAACGGGTCCAATGTCCATTTTCAGCCCTATCGTTCCGGTCATCACTCGAGATTGTGGAATCGGGATTCCTGAGAGTTCGGAGACTAGCGCGTTTAGCAACGCATAACCTGCGCTTGGACCGGATACTCCTTGACCGGGCGCTCCTTCAAGAATTGATCGGATCTGAAACGCGACATGGAACCTAGTTAGGTTCGCCCGAGCTTTCAACCACAGCCATGATCTGACTGCCTCGACAGCATTGGTAGCGCTTTGAATAACAGAATCATCTGGCACGAAGCTCTGTCCCATCATCATCGAGCTCGCTTGGCCCGTAACTGATACGTGCCTCTCTCCAGGATTGATGGGTCTTACCGTGCACTGAATGGTTAGGATACCGCCACTTCCTCTATCACTCGTGTAAAGACCATACGTTACTCCAGGTATCGCTTGCGTTAGAATCAACGCTTCCGCGATTTCGCGGTGTTCTTTGTCCTCCAATGACTCGAGGCTTGATATGGCCCGCTGGAAGTGGAAGAGTCGTATCTTGTAGTTGTCTTGATTGACCTGGTCGGGCGTGAGTTCGCTTCCCTCGTTCTTGTAAATCGCGAGCAGCTGGTCCAACCGATCCAGATCATCTTGGTACTTGAGAGTGACCGCCTGAAGCGATGTCTCTTGGCCCTTGGCTTGTGTGACCTCGCGTGCTGCGGCGACCTCCGATGCCCACATGCGGTGAGCCTCCGATACTGTCTCTGCGGCACCTCTTGGGCTAAGAATCCTTTGTCGGCGGAACATCTTCGTGATTTTGCCCGCATCGACTTCCGGGTGTAAGTATCTGCTGAATGTCTTTAGATGAATTCCGACGACCTCGTTCCATTCTGTATCGTTTTGTGGTGGGTGAACGTAGTAGATGTTGGGTTCGAACCTATCCCGGGTTGCTTGGTCGATCAATTGTTCTTTGTTCGAAGTCGCGATGACAACTACCTTGTCCTCCGGCCTTAGCTCGCTTAGCTCCGCCTTTACCTGGGCAAGGATCTTGTTGCTAGAGGGGTCTCCTCCCCAGAAGATCGCGTCTGCCTCATCCAGTAGCAGTATGCAGGGGCTTTTCTGACGCACGAGGGAAAATAGGTCCTTGACTCTTTTTTCGGGGTCACCCATGTAGTTCGCGCCGCTCATGAGTTCGCCGCCTCTGACCTTGATGAATCCAACATTGTTCTCAGCGGCTGCCACCATGGCGAGAAGAGTTTTGCCGGTGCCCGGTGGACCCAACAGGAAGAACCTGGGGTTGGACTGGTGTCCTAGCTCGGCCATTGAAGGATTGAAGGCTAGTGCGATGTGGTTCAGAATCTTATTCTTAACATCGTGTAACCCTCCAACGTCTTCTCTGTTCACCTTGGGTTTACTCACGTAGACTGCGTCTGTCACTTCTTGGGATTTCTCTTGTTCGGAGTAAAGCTTGATGTTTCTCGCTGCGATTACAAAGTCGTCTATCTTGACAGATATCTTGGGTCTCTCGATACTAGCGGAGAGGTTGCGATTGTCTCTGAATTTTTCTCTTAGTGGAGCTTCTTTGGATTTTCTGACTTCGCGGAATATTTCTTGGATGTCACTAGGCGTGAGGGAAGCTCTACGTCTCATGGTGACCTCTCGCTCCATCAAATCCAGAAGATCTTCCGCTTTCAAGCCTAGCCAGGCCTCTCGTTTTATCGAGTCCTCCACAACAGCGAGAAGCATTTCGCGTGTCACCCCGTCGTTCAGGCTGACCTTTGTCAACCGTCGTCGTATGTCTTCTCTGATCTTCTCGTAAGCGTTGGTGGCGACGACTACGAGGGTTCGGGTTTTTCCGCTTACGATCTTGTCGAGCCAGCGATTTAGCTCGTCTTGGAGCCTTGTATCTTCTATCTCCGCACCAGTTTCTCCCCTCACCTTTCTACCGAAGCTCTGGAACTCGTCAATATAGACAACAGATGGGACCGAGCTTGCGTAGTCTAGGAATCTGCCTAGTTGTCGGGTGCTCTTTCCGTAGAATTCCGAGTAGACATCCGACCCCTTCAAGATAACAGGTGTAACTAGTACGCCGGCGCGATATCCTTCCAAGAGCATCTGTCTCAACGAGACCATAGTTAGAAACGTCTTCCCGGTTCCGCTGTCGCCGGCGAGACAGAGGGCCTTTGGAAGCTCGTCTCGACCGAAATATTTTGCAAGCATCGGGTGCCGTAGTACGTGGAGTCTGAAGGAATCCATGAGAGTGTTGAATTCTTTATCTCGACCGATCAGGTTTGCCGGCGAGAATTTATCCGGTGGATATTCTCTGTCCAAGCGTTCCTGGATTTTCCGGAATCTTCTGGGGGAAACCCTGGCCTTGCTCCATCTGGAGTAGGACTTGTCGACCGATTTGAGAGGAATAACGAATAATCGTCTAAGCCATGGTTGCCTGTCCCACCATGGTCTTACGGATCCGAAGAGGAATTCGGACAGTTGATCATCGTTTGATGCCACTTTTATTTTAGATGTCACAAATCAGTCCTCCATGATCGGTTTTAGGTCGAAGATACGCTCGAGGCCCTCTCTCGTAAGATAGACCAGGGTTCCTAGTGCCGCGACGAAGAATATTGAAAAGAAATCAATGAGCGATACCAGGTCCAAGTTGACGAAGAAGAGGTACTGCGCGATTAGAAGTACTAGGACCTCGCCGATCATTACCGCTAGGCTGATGGCGAAACCGGCGACGAGGGTGCGGAATACAACTTCGGTCCAGAGATAGACCTTGTTTCCTCGGTCTAACGGGGGCAGGTGTCCCTCTATCCTCCTGCGCTCGTCCTCGAATTTTATCCATCTGTATCCGACAAATGCGAATTGGGCCCCTAGGACTGCGTAGAGTATCTTGATCCAGAAGGGGAATGCTCCTCCGAACTGGGACACCCAGCCGTAGAAAGATGACCAACCTAGGGGCACGCTAGGCCCGGTTGAGGGAGCCGTTTGGAACGAAGCGAATATTGTGAGGTTCAGGTCTCCACCGGAGACGAAGTAGGACGTGAATTGGGTCTTGGACCCCGAAGGATCACTGATGACTATCTCTGAAGTGTAGGGGGCTTGATATGAGAGCAAGAGGTCAACGGTGTAAATTTGGGTGGAATTGGTTGTGAGCGTGAAATTCTTCGAGGGATACCCGTTATTCGAGAGGGTAGCTGCAGTAAGGTTCCCTCGAACGACCACGGACTTTATCGATGGCTGGTTTGAGTCGATTACGAGCCTGTTACCGGTGTAGAGGTTCACGTTCTCTTGGGGGTTCATTGTGGCGGGGTGGACTGGGGAGACTAGCAAAGCCATCGCTGTAATCATGAGGACAGCTAGCACACCAATCCGTTTTTTCAACTAAAGCGTCGATCCCTTGAGTTTAGACTCTAACACTTAGCGCGCGACCATAGAATCGCGTTCCGGAGAGGGAGGGGGTTCGAGGAATAGACTAAGGTCCCGTAACCCCGAGAGAAACCATTTGGTTACAGAGTCCATTGGCTTTTTAACGAGGCCGCGAGCGGCTCAAGAGGACACGCTGGGGAAGGAGAATTGTCCGAGCAATACCACAGACTCTTTCTTCGCTGGGAGGTTCTTCGCGGCTGGATTCCCGCGATCACTTTCGCTGCGATTTGCGTTGGCTTGGAACTTCTCTTCTTCTACAATGCGCTGAACACTGGCTTCGTTGACAAGACCGTCTCTATCCCCATAGGCTCATGGACACTACCCATTTCTATCGCGTTATTTCTCTCACTTGGAAACGCCTTGGTTGTGGTTACCCTTTGGATGAACGTGTTTGAAAGCACCGCCTACGTTAAGGCTGGACCGGACAGGCAAATTCGGAGAATACTCTACCCTCTCCGGATGGTCAGAACAGCTGCGTTAGTACTGGCTCCGTTTACGATCATCCTTTTCGCGCCGTACATAGTCGAGGCGAATTGGTTCGTGAACGCGGCTGCATCGATCCAAGCGTTCAAGCCAACAACGGAATCATTCTACAACTGGGCGTTCACTGTCTCGCAGATTGACGGCGCAACTAGGTTCATCATATCGCAAATGACGGCGGCTCTAAGCGCGCTAATCATTGCTGGCTTGCAACTCTGGCGCGTTAAGGGTACCAAGAACCTAGTGAGAGCATTTCAACGGCGAAAGTAAGACTGCTTAGAGTCGAGTTGAGCATGATGTGGAGTTTCCCCATATCGCGATGTTAATTATGCAGACGAGCACTATGAGTCCTACTCTTGGCCTCTTCGCGCGAGAAGTTCTTTTGGAGTGGTTTATGGATCTATTCCTTGGCCACTGGTCTGGCGAGCATGATCTTCATGGCCTGGGCGTTCTACGTGGAAACAACTGGGCGAGGAGCGTTATTCATAGAACCCAACAGAGTTCTTGCGGCGGGGGAACTTGCCACGGTCGCCACCGGGATGCTGGCGCTTTTCATTCTCTTTCTCCGCAGCCTCGGCCGCTCTGATTGACTCCTCAGTTGTGAATTTCGACTCGAAGATATTCGTCAGCATCGGCTCTATTTTTCTCGCGTATCCTCGGGGGAAGCTAGCCGAGAGAGATTTGATTCCAGCTATCAGATAAAGCCGGCTCTTTACTAGCCTAACCTCCAAGATGTCACCGTACTCGATCTCGATATCGTTCTTTCCAACGGAGGTCAGCTCCATTTCACTCCCAATCTTGTTACGAATTCTCTGCGTGAGAAACTCTTGCAGAGAGAATCCGGAAATTCCCCCCATCAAGGCTCCAACAATAAACAGAGACTCCAACCCGACAACGGCAAGAACAAAGGCTAGAATGACAGTCACCATGACTGAACTCAGTCGTTTGAGTATAAGCTTGGAATTTAGGAAGACAAGCTGGTAAATGCTGGCCCCGACAACCCCCCTGTCAATCACCAATTTGATTCTGGCAGATTCTGGCTGAATTTCCAATCCTGGAGGCGCTCTGGTGACTAGCCCGAGGATAATGTTGAGAATCGATATCGGTATACTGAAGAAAAGACCGGTCGAATCCGAGACTCCGAAGAGAAGGGCCAGAGCAAGCAAAGTGATTCCAGCCACGAGAATATTCTTTCGCATCCCGTACCACTAGAGAGCATCCGTCCGATGATGGGCTTCTGGATTCGGAGTTCTCTTCTACGGTAGTTGAGCTTACCGGGACGAAGCGAGCTTGGTCATGTACTTCTTTACGAGTTCTTCGAACATTTTTTGAACGATTTCGTGCGATGGACCTGCAACTTCTACCTCGTAGTTACCCTTCTTCACCCTGATCTTCCAGGCGATCGTTTGGTCGGGCATAGCGCAGTTGCGGAGCTCAATGAGCTATTAACTATTCACCAGGACGGCGAGCGAGACCCGTCTCTCATCTTAACTGGTTATAAGGAGATGATTCGGCCGAGGTGCGCGGGGCCGGTAGTCGAGCCAGGACCAAGACGGCGGCCTGCGGAGCCGCAAATCGTGGGTTCGAATCCCACCCGGCCCGCCACGTTCCGTTTGTGCGATTTGGGCCCTGTTTTGGACTTCTTCTGTCCGTAGTACGGTACTACCGCCGATTTTTCCCGGACTCCCCGAGAGAAGCCACGTGAGATAATTCGGAATGCCCAAGTCTCCATGCGCCCTTGCTTCTGCGGTCAATTGGGTGTAGAGGTCTCGGCTAATGGTCAAATTCGTAAATCCTTGTTTCGGCAACGTTCTTATTCCTCAGCAATCATTAGGTACCTAACCGATAAAAGGGTTGCGTTTACAATGAAACTACAAAGTCAAGTTTCCCGGCAAGTTGAGAAGAAAAAGTACCACAAATTTTGGGTTGTGATTCCGAATGACGTTGTCGAAAGACTCGGTTGGGAAAGCGGTCAAGAACTTGAGCACGAGGTCAGAGGACAAACACTTATCATTCGTACCACCTCAGGTTGCGGTTCTCATGGCAAAACATGGGCTGGATAAAGGGAGTATTTTCAAGCCTCTCGATCAACTGAGAAATATTGGCTCCGCAATGTCAGGCAAAATGTATGTCTGCAAATGCGGAATGATATTCGATAGTGCAGACAAGTTTAACGAACATATGAACGAAGTGCAGAGAAGGTAACTCGTTCTACCGGCTTAGGTTCCCTCTAAGTCATTGTCGTGTGCAATGGGGTGAGTGCTCGCGACAATGGACATTATGCCCAAGATTTTCGCCTCCGTAACATGAAGACGTAGGTTAGAGCAAACCCGCGAAGAAAGCGCCACTCACACCCTTCTCAGTCAACAAGGCAATCGGAAAACGTCTCAATGGTCCTCGCGTATACAGCTATTCGCGACTTGGTGCCCTAACACCCCCCAAGCGCTTGGTCAATCAATACATGGGGTCCCAATCTATCCCTCTCTTCCTAAGCTTCGGAGCGACATGGGCGATGTTAGCATCGGTCATGTATTTCATGAACTACGTTTCGTCGCCTCTTGCTTGTAAAAGGACCGGAGCATTCTTAGTTAGCCAAGACAAATAGGGTGAAATGTTTCAGAGAGGAGGTCGAATAAGGCGATTAGAACTACGACTCCAATAATCGGAACTCGATCTGGGTATTGTCTTCCTCATAGTCCTTGGCAAGTTCGGAAACGACCTACTCAGCCGTCTAAGTTAAAATCCATTTTCAATGATCATAGGTTCCAATTCTGCGTTTGCGCCGGCGTAGTAGGACAAGAATCGAAGTGGCAGCGATGGTTGCCGCTGCTATTGCGGCGATGGCAACAACCTCGACCACGAAATAGAGGTTAATCGAGTTGGAGGGACCGACCTCCGTCACGCTAATTTCAACTGTCTTGTCGTGATAGCTAGGGCTCGAGGGATCAAACTTGTTGTTGAAGAGCATGGAGTATTCTGTATTGTTTCCTGTGTCCCACTGGAAGCTGAATGTGCCAACCACCACTCCGAAGAACTTGCTGCTGAAATCCTGATTGCCGATTGTAAACATGATATCATTGGTGGAGAGCCCGCAACAGCTCTTTATCGTTAGTCGGCCCGATGCGTGAACATTGGGGTATCCGAGACGCCCCCCAGAGGCGGCTGAAGTACTTCCTGCTTTCACGGGGTATGACTCTGTGTACGATGTCTGCGCCGGGCTAAACCATGAGGACAAGCCGGGGCTAAGGGGTATCAACAATGCCAGCAACATCGCATCTTTAAAGAAGGCGCGATCAAACTTCATATTTAGGATCGTTACTCACTTCAGTCTAATATGCTCGATGTTCAACGACGAAGCATCGCAAGGTTTGATTTTCACCCTTCTACGGAACCAAGAACAGCCTAGGTAGAGCGAGATTTCTGGATAAAACTATGACCCATTTTATTCTTATGTGAATAACCGCATGTCAAGGCTGGTGATCTTTCTCGCATCTCGCATCGGGCATCGCATTTTTCGCGCATATATGCCGAACTTGTGAAGAAATGATAAATAGTTTTGCCAAACCAGGCACATCAGTTGGCCTGGGTGGCTATCGCACACTTTGATTGACAATCTAGGGCTTCGGGACTAGGTCCTTGAACTGGACCAGGTTGCTGACAATGGTCCTTGTTGTTCTCGCTGTTCCACTGTCGGCATACCACGTCAGTTCGGTTCGAGCCACTGATGTTGCCTCTATCGGGGACGACTATAATTATACGTCTGATGATCCTGATTGCGCAAAGTGGGATTGCACGGACATGTTTCAAGAGTGCGATCCCGGCACTACTGTCTGTCATGATATGAGGGTCGACAACCCACCGGGTTACTTAAATTCAGTCAACTACGCGTGCAAAGCGGGGTGGGATCCGAGTAGTACTCATTCAGGGTGTGGACGAGATGCAAGAATGCACTCCGCTCAAGCCTTGACCTACTCTGCGGGTACTGGCCAGAGTGTGGTTTTGACGGAACGTTACAGCCCTAACAGGCGCGACGCAGGCCTGTGTGGAATATGGTATCCCGGCAACCCAGTACTCAATACTGCCTGGCCCCCTGATGACTACAGTATGCACTGGATTGGATTGAAGTATTCTGCGCAATCTTCGCCGTTTGTATATGCTATCGTGGAGCATGCATGCGTATGGGATGGCTTTACCCTGAATTGGAAATACAGTCTGAGCGCCTATTACACTGACTCTAATGGAGTGCAGCATTACGAGTCCTGGACTGATTGGAAAATTGATGACAATCAGTGGCTCGACCTCACGATCGAAGTTGGCAGCAACGGACAGGATACTCGGCTAGCAGCCAAAAACACATCTACTGGCTTGTCGTATTTCAAGAATATCGCCACCAACTTGGGGTCTACTTCTGGCTCAGTTGAGATTGCAGTTCAATACAGGCATAACGAGTCCAGTAGAACGGATTTCGTCGATGCCAGGATAAGCGATCCCGATTTCGGGATCTCTGCGAATTCTCCTCTCAACATCTGCCCGGGGACAATGGACAGCTCGACTGTGACCTTGACCAGTACACGCGGCTTCTCGGGAACAGTCTCCCTCTCTTCTTCGATGGACCGTTCATCAAGTTATGTTTCACAATACCTGTTCTATACGTCGCTCACCCTATCATCAGGGGGCTCGGCAGCAACCGGTCTCTTTTTCAGCGCTCAGGACAACACCAATGCTCAAGGCACGTATGTTGTTGTGGTGACTGGCGCTAGCGGTTCCATCAGTCATAGCACGGCTGTTACGGTCAACGTTTCTTACAGTAACTGCGTTGGTGGTGGCGGGGGCGGTGGTGGAAGCGTGGCATACGGAACGCTAATCACCGAGGACGACGGCTCCAAGATACCGGTCCAGAGCATCGTCCCTGGCATGCGAGTCGTCATTTACGATGTGCCCACTGACCGCAGGACGGTCGCAACGATCACGTTGGTTGAGACGGTCGTGACCGATAGTTTGCTGACGATTCACACCTTAGACGGGCTGCCGTTCCGAGCAGACGCGAACCCGCGTATGGTCCTCTGGGTTCTCACAACAGATGGGCCGTTTCGAAAGTCTATCACCTTAATCCAGCCAGGTGACCAGATTTACAATTTTGAGCTTGGGCGATGGGTCGCTGTGACCAGGGTGACAGTGTCCTTGGGTGGGCAGCACCTCATGTATGACCTTGCGACGAACCAAACAGCTCCTGGCGAATACATTGCAAATGGCTACCCGGATTGTCCTTCAAGGGGCTGCAAGGAAGGACCTGGGTGAGCTTACGCGAGCACTAGTTCTTTCGATTCCGCGAAAAGACCGCTGCGAGCAGAATTGCTCCCGCCAATACCGGCAAGATCGCGGGCAGAACCAGTCAACCAATCCATAAGTGTCTCTCGACGTTCCTACAGACAACCAGCTTCCCCACGAACTCGGGGTGGGTCTGTACTCAACTCATGAGGCGGAGCACTTCACACGCATCGTAGAGGCGAGTTTCCGCTCTTGAGTCAGTACGATGGTCCCGAACGAGTTGGAAGGGCCAAAAACGAGATGAAAAGGTGAAAGTATTGGAAATTGACTATATGCTTTTGTCATATTATCCTAAGCGGCCCGAGCGAACAAGTCATGGGGAAATGCCGAAAGCACCACGGAAAGAAATTGCATCGATCACGATTGCCATCGGGCTCGTACTGCTTGGGTCCGCAACGTCGTCAAGGCAAGTAAACACTACCTTTTCTTGCGGTGCTGTGGTTATTGCATAATCAAGCTCCAAGTCTCCCCACACAATCCTGGAGAATCCTGGCACCTGATCGGAGGTCCCGACACCACAACGTACATTATCGTTTATCGCAGTAAGCGCTATTACGAAATCCAATGTGGATGTTTCCGTTATAACAGAGCAGCTGTCGTAGCCAGCGGTCGCGGTTGGACAGGTCACAGCATGTGGCACTGATGGGTTCGGGTCGAATGTGGCCCGAGTGTTCGCACCGTGAATCGCCAGAACTTGAATTTGATGAATCGAAAAAACCTGATTCAGGCAATCCGAAAGACATGAGAATGCGACTGTAATATTGTCAGACCTCAACGGCGACACGGCTCTCGCATAGAACTCCCAGAGCTTATCATTGGGAGCGTAGGATACCCGCTGTGTGAAAGTTAGCCCACTACTGTCTATGATGGACGATATTGTAATAGGGCAGTAAGTCCAACCACATTCCGCAATCAGTAGCACCACATCATATCCTTGTGTTGTCGTCAATAGCTGTGCCTCACAGTTGGGCGCTTTACAAGTCGTGTTGGTTCCCACCCCGTCCAACGCCAACGGTGGTATTGTCGCATTAGCAGGTTTGGCGGCTGAAACGCCGCCCACTATAAGCAACAACAGAATAGCACAGACGATTTTCGCTCGCGTAGTGAAACCAGCCGTGTTGGGGTCGAGCACCGTCCGGCTTTTGAGTGTATCGTAGAATCGCATGTTGGTAGGTCGCGGAACCTCAGAACCAAGTGGGTGGACAGAGACGGCGCAGCCTCTGTTCACCGTCACGAGTGAAGATACCATTAATCGGTCGGATTTGTGAAATCACGTGTCCTGAATCGTTTATTTAAAAATCTGGAGAAACAAACGTCCTCATCCACACCCCCGCCTCTCACGAAGCGTCATTTTCTAACGAATCCCCTTAACAGCAAAGTGGTTTCGTCAGAACTTCAAAACTTCTAACCATTCCACTATGCTGTTAGGTGGACTCGTTAGAAAACTTCCCGAGATAGCATACTTTGTCCTTGTGGCGTATGTACCGGTACCCTTTCGAAACACTCTCGCGTCCGAGTCGTCCGCACTTCGAACATTTGATTTCCTCTACTTTCGGTCTAACGGGGTTGAGCATCCCCAAATAACACGATTTGTTCGCGCTGTGAAAGAATCGGCGTTCCTCACCGACAACACCCTCGCCGGTCCCCGGCTCCCCGCATTTTGGGCACAACTCGCGGACGCTTTGCCGTTTCCAGAGAGGTGTTCTGTCCAACACACAAAAGTCGTAAGGATTTGTTCTTCCCTTCCCCTTCGTGTCCATGAGTGAGGGGTCTATCGTGTTGCAAACGCCTTTCATGAACAAGTCGAAAAAGTCCGCCATGAGTACCTCGGGAACTGTTCGGTCCTCCTTCTCGGCGGTCTGCCACATGGTGCCGAATTGTTGTTCTTCCCCCTCCCATCCATCAGCATGCGGATGAATCCATCCGTGAAATAGCGATTCAAATTCGAGGTTGTGACCGCTCGGCACCATTTCAGAAGTCCATCTGTATCCGATGCGTCCGCACACTTCGCAAATCGACCACCCGTATCTCCTTAGTAATTTGTCGAGTCCGCGTTTGTCTGCCCATCGCCGCAAAATCGAGGGCATATTGGACAAGGGGTCATTCATTCACTTTACTCGATACCACTGCTTTGGATTCGCTACTGTCTCAAGAGCGGTCGAGTCCGGGAGTCCGAGAATCAAGTGGGACGGCTCAACACATCCGACTTTGCCACAAGCGTGCTTCACAACACAACCTTTCGGCAGAATTCCAGAGGTTTTGTAAAACACAAGGCGATGAGCCCGTTCCACAATCTTTCGATCAGGTAGACGGAAGTGAACCCGTCCATACCCTTGCTTGTCTCTCTTGCCTCTCCACATCTTACAAGGGCGGACTGCGTCTTTCGCTAACGCATCATATCTGCGACGACCGCTTTTCGGAATGTGTTTGAACCATTGCCTTAGAGGGAAATGGTTGAGGGGTCGCGAATAGTGTTTCATGAAGGAAGACTACCCTGTTCCGACTTCTCGACGGACACCATACTACCGCGACCCTTTCTCATTCTTCGACTCGTTCATTGCCTCGGCTCGGTTGGGTTTTGCTTTTGTTTGATGACACTCGTTGACGGGGGCATCGGCTCTCCCGGCAATGGGTCCGCGTCATTCCCGGCGGCGGTCCGGGGCGAAATTCTGCCGAAAGGACCGTAAGGATTACCCCGTCCAGGGGTTGTTCCTGTTTGTTCGAGAAACGGGTCGGCGTTTTTGGGTATGACAATTCGTGTACCGGATTCGACCGGCGGAAGCGGAACCATTTGCCCCGGTTGTTGCGAGGTTGCGCCTGGCAATTGTTTGATTCCCGAACCGGGTTGATTCGAACCGGTGAGCTGATGCGGCGGGGGTAACGAGAGACCCACGATGCGCGGCGGCACATTCGGACCCGAAGACCGATCCGACGAATTCCCCCGCCCGGACGTGGTACCGGAATCCGGAGTATCTGTTGCCAATGTCAAAGGGTGAGGTGCGGAAGGACTCACCGAAGTCGTGCGAGGGTCAAACGAATCGGGAACACGTGGTTCCATGTCCGGCGAGGGCGAAGGCGGGTACCTCATGTACCCACGCGATTCCTCAAGTTTGCGAATTTGTTCGTCCAACCCAAGTTTCTTTTTTCCGGTGTCATGGGCGTTTCCTACGAGACAATTTTTCAATTATCGAAGGCGGAATCGGGGGAACGCTCAGTGGGCGAAAGTAATGCAATGTGATCGGTTCGCGGGATTCACCCGTCGAGGAATTGGGGTGGAAGTAGGAAGTCATCACGATCTCGCCGTCATCTTTGATTTCGGTTTCGGTGAATTGTCCGGCCGAAAATTCATCATCGGGTACGATGGACGGCGCGGGGCGTTTCTTTTGTTTCGGCGTCAAACTAGGTCAAAATGAGAAGCGCCGCGAGTCCCAAATAAGCGGGGCACTTGCTGTTACTTTGTAACAACACGATGAGAGCGGTGTCTGCCATAACGGGGGTGTCCAAAATCTTTGATTGTTTCTTCGTGGAGTACCCGATTCTCCATCCACCTATGAATAGACATTTTGGGCAACGGACGTGACAGACCCTTATCGGTCAAAGGCAAATAACGCCTTGTTAAGCGATAGCCCTTGGGCATCATCTGTTCGACAACACCATTTTTGATGAGGTACTCCCCCGGACGCAACTCCCGGCGCAATTCCTCGCGAGATAGTCCGGTGCCTCTTTGCATTTGACCCGTCGTCACTTCACCCTTCGGCGTACTTTGCATATAGTCGAAAATCAGCTGTGCATGTTTAGGGATTTCGAGCTTTGTTACTCCCAAGTCAGTTATTTCCGGCTTGGCGTCTATCATCTCCGCCTCCCAAGTATCAAGATCATTCAGCGCGTCGAGTTCCGGGTCTTCGCTCTTGCTAACCAAGCTCTCACCGCACTTCTCGCAGATTGTCGGGGTGGAAAGGTTGAGAGGAACAATGTTATCGGCTTTGCAATGTGGGCAATGACTCGTGAGATTCGTTTTTTGTTTCGCCGTCATTGACTTAACACAACTCGTTCGATAATGTCCGAGATGGGTATTCGCAAGCGTCGTCCGTCATTTCGTTCGACGATCACGTGTTCCGAGTCTTCTGCAACCACAACTCCGACCGCGGTGCGATGTGTCGTCCGAAAATTCGACGCACCCTTTACGACGAGATTCAATACAAGTCCAAGTCCTTCGCCCAAACCGTACCCGACGCCATGAGGCGGCAAGAACGAGCCAGAACGCCCTGCCCTCGCGACCGTGCGGTAAACGATTTTCTCGTGTTGTCCAGTTGTCAAATGAGCTTCCTCAACTCGGGCAGACTTGCTCGGACCTTCTCCAACTCGACAAGTTGGTTGGGTCGGTTATAGTGTTTCGCGAAAACGCTCGTGGGAACCCGACCTTGGAGCAAATCAACAAGTTCCGTGTCCACTTTCCGCCTCATGAAAGTGCGGAATTCGGACCGGACACCTTGGTAATCAAGCGGTCGCGTCGCTCTTGCAAGAGCAAGAGTCTCGGGGTCAATAACGCTGACAAACGCTTTCTTCGTATTTCTTATGAAAATTTTGGGAAACCGAAAGTGTTCGAGCAACCCGAGTTCGGTGTTACCGTACTCACCGTTGCGGACCATGTTCGCCGCGGTCACCGCCTCGTTCGGTCGTAATCCCGTGACGACGTTGAATCGGAAATAGTTCGCGTAATCCTCCGGGACCTTCTCCAGTGAGTGCTTGAGTTCCGTTACCATTTCATCGAACCGGTTGGAGTAGAGCAAGCCAACCAAGTCACCAAGGTCATTTCTTCCGGACCACTTGAGATTGTGCCGTGACACAATGTCTCTCCATTGTCCCTTGACCCCGGAGAAGTTCGCGAGAGCCGCAAGCGCACCCATCACGTGCCTTCTTTTACAATCGGTCAACCCGAGTAACGGAGAAGCGTCTCCGGTGGTCAAAACATCGGAATAGTGCCGCGCGTATCTCCGGTAGTCTTTCCACGTGTTCGCGGCAAAGGAGTTGGTCACGTACTCATCGAATTCAGTCCAATCGGTCGGTCGGAACGAGAGTGTTTCGGCTCGGTCGGAACGACCGAGGAGCCACAAATCGTGGGTTCGAATCCCACCCGGCCCGCTTTCGAGCTCGAACTGAACCGGGGAGCCAAAGTAACAATCGGAACTTATCGACCCGCTCCGAGAAGCTAACAAGACTCAGAACAAAACGGGGAGAAGCGGATATGACAAAATTGTCGATGACAACGCGAATTGGAGTAAGAAGAATAGTAATCGAAGTGAATAGGGACTTGACTGTGGAGCAGATTGAAATGCTGGATGAAACGCTGAAAAGGCTCGGGTTAGTGAAGGCAACGAAGGTTACGCTCCATGATCAACAGCCTCACAGGGTTCGCCCGCAGCGAGCCTCTCAGCCTAGCAAACTTCCAGCCTTCGAAAACAACCAGCATACTGTGCCATCCGAAGGCAAAGGCGCGCAGCCCGCGTGATCATGGACACATTTTGGCGTTTTCTGGGTATTTGCTGGCAAACTGTTAAATTCCCGTCGGGTTTGAGACAATCATTCATAGTTACTGGGTATGATTGCCCAGTCCTCGCTCTCTAGTTACAACAAGACAATCCATTTCCGACGAGGCAAACCAGGCCAAAGGGAGTCCGATCTCAACCATAAATTCATGCAGACCATCGGTGATGAGATGTTCGAAGAACTGGAAAAAATTGCTACTGAAAAAGGGATACGAGTTCAGACGCTGCTTAGAGCCGTAATAATTCCTGAGTGGGTACAAAGGAAGCGTCTATCAAAGAATTCTAGATTGAATCCGACCAAGAGCTCAGACGTCAAATAGAGAAAAGTATGGCGAAGACCCAGCTTCAGGAATTCTAGCTCTCTACCAAGGGTTCTTTGACGACCTTCTTTTCCATCGTAACCGCATTTTCTCCGTCGCCATAGTATCCTTCTGCCAACCCGGTTTTCGTGAACCCTCTCTTCGAGTAGAGATGGATTGCAGCCAAGTTGCTCTGGCGTACTTCGAGCCTCAAAGGTCTTCCTTTGGAAAGCCGTTTTTCGAGCTCCACAAGCAATGCCTCTCCCAAGCCCTTCCTTCTACTATCCGGGCGTACCGCGATCGAGATCAAGTGATCATGGTCCTCCCATCGATCGACAACCCCATAGCCTACGATCTCGTTGTTGAGGGTGAGCACGAGAAAGGTTTCCGGATTGTCTCGCGCGAGTTCAGACAGAAAGTAAGATGGATACGGATCGTTGAAGCTTGCCTGCTCGAGCATTGAGACCCGTTCAATGTCGTCCTGGTTTACTGCTCGGATGTTAACCTCCTCGGTTGTTTGCAACTGATCCTTATCCCTTTGAAGATCTTGCGGCCGCGACCAGAGCGGATGCTACGTTCTCCCTGCCCATGGCGAGGATGTATGGTCCCAGTCTGGGTCCAGAATCGGCTCCAATCAGTATCCGGTATAGTGTCTTGAAAAATGGGCCTGGTTCAAGGCCGTGCTTTTTCGCTATTGTGAATACGGCGTTTTGCAGATAGACCTCGTCGGTGCTCGCGTTGATTATTCCGGCGAATTCGAGTACTGCGTCTCTCTCTTTTCCTTCGATTTGTATCTCTCTGGTTGCGATGGTCTCAATGTCTCGTGCCCAATTTGACGCCCTTTCCAGTCTCGCTAAGAAGTCAGAGTCTGAAGGGTTCACTTTGTAGCCGTAGCTTGCGAGCTTTTCTCGAACGAATTCGGTCTCTTTGCCCTTGGGAGCAACTTTGACAAGGTAAACCAACAGATTGGGCGGAACATGAACCGAAGGTGCTGATGGCGGCTTCATGTTCCAACAGTATTCGTAAAGTCCTCTGAGCTTCGCGAGTTCCTTTGGGTCTCTCACCTGTTTGCGGCCGAAGTAGACGTCCTCCAGCTCATCCAGTTCGGCGACGTACATGGGTATGTCCTTAACCCAGATCGCTCTAGAACCAATGCTCCTCTTGAACATGAGGAGAAGCAGTGTTTGCGGAGCACCATACTTCAGCCATAGTTGCGGAGCTATGACGTTTCCGACCGATTTGGAGATCTTGGAGCCTGTCTTGTCGATGAAATGCTCGTATCTCGTGTGGAAGGGATGAGGCTCACTCAAGACCTCTTCCATAATTCGGTCGTTTGCTCTTACTGATTCAATGAGGTCCTTTCCGTATCCTTCGTAGTTGATCTTGAGGGCGGACCATCTGGCGGCGAATTCGACTTTCCACGCGAGCTTTCCTTCTCCCTTCCTGACATCAACTTCGCCGCGGTGACCGCAACCTTTGAGCAGTCCTCCTCTAAGTTGCATACCTTCGCAGACATATGTCACAACGTGTCGCTCAGGAATGTATTCGAGCGCTTTGGTCGTGTATATTCGGCCACAATTCTTGCAAACAGGGAAATAGGGTAGAGTTTCTGTGTATTTCTCCTGGCCGAGAGTTTCTTTGATAATCAGACCCACCTTTGTGGAGTTGCGAAGAATTTTGTCAATTTGTTCATTGAACAAACCCTCTCTGTAGGCCCTAGTCCCAGATACTGTGCGATATTCTATACCCGTCTTGTCAAGAGCATCGAGAAGAAGTGAACTCATGTGTTGCCCATAACTTTCGTGACAATCGAATGGATCTGGGATGCTGGAAACCGGGAACCCGAGGTACTTTGACAGCGTCTTCGGGAACCCCGCGGGGACCCTTCTCAACCCATCCATATCATCCGAAAATGCGATGAGTTCCGTCGGGACACCTATGTTGTCGAGCGCCATCTTGACCCCGTGAGCTCTTGCAGCATCCCCAAAGCTCCCGATGTGAGGGATACCAGAAGCTCCAAGGCCGCTCTCTACTCGCAAGGACTTTCCTGATCGTCCGAGTCTCTTCTCCCGCTCGACGATATCCGCGGCGATCTTGTCGAGCCAGGTCCCTCTTCCGATGATCTGCGGAGGTTCGAGGGTCAAGGGCTGGCTAGTTACTATATCATGAGTGGTTCATAAAGAATGACGGGACTTCTTGAATCGATGACCACTCGAGCGCCATCTGAAAATCTCTTGGCACGAACATATTAATGGCAACCACCCGATTTTGTCGATCGGTGTCGGGGCGTGAATTATCTAAGACTCGGTTCTGCAGGGCTCAAACTAAGCGAACTATCACTCGGGTCCTGGGTAACCTACGGTGGACAGGTCGGCGAAGAAGTCGCAGTCAAGTGCATGTCCATCGCGTATGATATGGGTGTCAATTTCTTCGACAGCGCGGAGGCCTACGCTGACGGGAAGGCCGAGATTGTCATGGGGAACATTTTCAAGAAGCTCGGGTGGTCTCGGGAGGGTATAGTTGTCTCGAGCAAGGTATTCTGGGGAGGCGACGGGCCAAACGACAAGGGCTTGTCTCGCAAACACATCTTCGAGGCTTGCCGCAAGTCCCTCAAACGCTTGCAGTTGGATTATCTCGACCTCCTCTTCTGTCATCGCCCGGACCCGAACACACCTATCGAAGAAACTGTTCGTGCTATGGACGATCTGGTTCATCAGGGGAAGATACTGTACTGGGGCACATCTGAATGGAGTGCTGCCGACATCATGCGGGCGCACGCGCTTGCTCGAGAATATGATCTGACTCCTCCTCAAATGGAACAACCCCAGTACAATATGCTCCACCGCGAGCGTGTGGAGGAAGAGTATCTGCCCTTGTATCGGGAAATCGGCTTGGGAACGACGATATGGAGTCCACTTGCTTCTGGGCTCCTGAGCGGGAAGTACGCCAAAGGCATTCCCCTTGGTTCCCGGGCGACGTTATCGGGGTACGAGTGGCTCCGAAAAAATGTCATCACGCCACAAAACGTCGAAAAGGCCAAACAGCTTGAACCAGTTGCCCGAGACCTCGGGTGTACTTTAGCCCAGTTGGCGCTTGCTTGGTGCCTGAAGAATCCAAATGTGAGCACCGTCATTACCGGCGCGAGCCGGCCGGAGCAAGTCAGTGAAAACATGAAGGCACTCGAAGTCGCACCAAAACTCGACTCAGATGTTCTACAACAAGTTGAAGCTGTTCTGGGGAACAGACCTCAACGAGGCCAAGAATAGTGGAGAAGAGTAACTCCTACGTGGAAACAATATTATGTCCATTAGAAATCTGATTGTAAAAACCGTTTCGAAAAATTCTGGGCAACAGCTAAGCATAGTACCAAGTCTGCCACATTGAAGACAAACTCAAGGGGAGTTCTTCCAAACCAGTCTGTTTTTCCTATAGGGCTGGTTCATCGATCTAAAGAAGCATACCAAGCTTGCTGTCTTCATCTCCCTGTGACCTTGCCGAATGAGCCTGGCTTATTTCTGACTCTTCCACATCTCTCTTACGATTGAATTGGCGAGATAATCGTCAATCTCCGAGTGTTCTGGACGGACCCCCCGCTTGCAGTTCTCGCAGATGATATCTCTCGCATCGTTGGAGTACTCGCAATTGTCACATTTCCAGAAGCTTGCGTTGTTGCGGGTCATTGGCCCGTGTAACCCCCCTGACACTGTTCAAGGTTCTTTCCCAAATTCGATTGCCTTTCCAGATGATTGAGAAAAACAACGATAATAGCGTAGTTCAACCCAGTGGCGGGGAAGGTGGGTACACCGTTGAACCCACGTCGCGAGTCGTTGACGTAACTTAGTTCTCAGGACTTCGGTTCAATTCGACTATTGTCTCGGCTCACCCATTGCTGCTAGGAAGACCCAGTGAAGCCTTCGAGCATCCTCCTAGTTGTCATTGTGGCAGGAGGGGTCTTAGGAGGATTACTCATGTGGGAGACTGTTGGTCCGTCGCCTCTATGCGGGGGATGCTATCACTACAATGCACCTGGGTGCCTTGTTACCCCTTGCCCAGGACGAGAATCAATGAACATCGAGACCTCACAAGTCAACTCGCCGACGAATCTGACTTTGAGCGTCAGGAACGTGGGTTCGGTGGGCATAACGCTCACCTCGTACGTCGTCAAAGACTCGCTTGGCAATCAATACGCAAACATGAACTGGACAACACCCTTCATTAACCCCAACCAACTCGCGACAATCAACATAATCATAGATGGAAGCGCGTTCACGTTCCAATCCAGAAACACCTACAACATAGCTCTGACAACCACGCGGAACAACATATACACATTTACAGTAACCGCATGACAAGATGAGCGTTTGATCTCCTCATAGGGACCTAGCCCATTTTCACTATCCTCAGCCACCTTTCTTTGCCTTTGGCATTTTCTACTGGTTGAATGGCGTTGGCTAAGCTCGTTGAGGTTAACTGTTCCTAGATGTGTTTGTAGCGGGACCGGTGGGATTTGAACCCACGACCTTCGGGTCTCTCCACCTTGTGGGTGCCGGAGCCCGATGTCCTATCCTGGTTGTCCTCGCGGGGATTTATTGCGGTTGCCCGTGATCTAGACTACGGTCCCGTGTCTCGGTCTCCTGGGCGGGAACGATAAAAAACTAGCAATTGAACCTGAGAATGTCAGGTCTCATGAGAAATTAGCTTGATGGTTGCCTAGAAGAGATCTAGGCTTTCGAGATCAGAATTTCGGCAATCTTGCTGAAAGCGCTGAGCGAGTCTGTTTCTACAGTTGTGAACTTCTGTCCTGAGAGGCTTTGCGCGCCTCTTCCGTAGGCGATGATAGTTATTCTGCCGCCGGTGTCTTCGATGAGAGTGTTCGCGTTCACGAGTTTTCTCGCGGCCGTTTCCGTTATCAGCGGTACCGCCAGGATGTCGGGTTTGTGCTGTTTTACCTTGCCGGCTACCTGTTCTGGTGAGAGATCTGTCCCGCCATCGATGGCTGTGAATCCTCCGATCTCGAGCATTGTTAGGAGGAGGGTTCTATCAAAGCTGTGAGGATCCTCAATTAGGGAGGAGACCATGACGCGTCCCTTGATCTTCCTATGGTCGATCTTGATCCTGGGCCTAACAGCGGCGAGGGATTTTTCGGCCGCATTCTCACACTTTTCTACTTCCGCCACGGAGTATCGTTCCATCTCGTGCAGATCGGAGACAATGTTCATTGCATCTGAGATCGTGTCGACCACGTCGTTTGCGCTTCCGCTCTTGGTGACTATCTCGACAGCAACTCGGGCAGCATTTTCATGATCACCCTTCAAGATCAGGTCGGTGAGTTGCTTCGATCCATCGTCTGGGATCTGTGCCTGTTCTTCAGTAGTCATAGAAGCCCTTCTTGGTTTTTCTTCCTAGTTTTCCTTCCTTGACCATTTGTTCGAGTAGGGGTGTTGGTGTAAAGGTTTGGCCGAATTCTGCTTCGAGAACCTTCAACGTAGATAGGACAACATCTATTCCGATAAAGTCCGCGAGCTGCAGAGGACCCATAGGATGGTTTGTTCCGAGAAGGAATGCTTTGTCGATGTCATCGCGTGTGGCGACGTTCTCTTCCAGAAGCTTGACGCTTTCGTTGATGAACGGCATCAGGGCTCTGTTGACTATGAAGCCTGTCTTGTCGGCGGATTGGACAACGGTCTTTCCGAGGGTTTCTACGAAAGATGTCGCGGCTTTGACAGCATCTGGGGACGTTCGTTCTCCTTTGATAAGCTCCACTAGCTTCATTGTTGGGACGGGGTTGAAAAAGTGCAGTCCAAGGACCTTTTCGGGTCGTCTTGTCGCCGAAGCAATCTTGCTGATGCTTATTGAAGAGGTGTTCGAAGCTAGTATCGTGTTCTTGGGGCAGACCTTGTCCAGGGTGGCGAAGACTTGTTCTTTTATCTGAGGATCTTCGAATACTGCTTCCACCACTAGATCAGCGTTGTGGCAGGCTTTTGTGAAGTCGATGCTTCCTTTGACACTAGAGTGGATCTGAGAGGCCTGCTCCTTGTTGATGTGCCCGCGACTTAGGTTCCTTTGGACGTAGTCATCGACTCGATGCATTCCTTGGTCGAGGAGCTTCTGATCCTGTTCGACAATTGTTACCGCGTGTCCGGAAGCTGCGGAAGAGTAAGCGATGCCTGAGCCCATTGTGCCTGCTCCAATAACGACGACGTTCATGTGTCTCCTGTCTGACGTTAGTTGGATTGGCTCATAGGGTTTTCCACAACGGAAGCGAGTGAGGGTATGAATGGAAGATTCTCGTCATAGGGAGTCACGCCACTTAGAAAGTTTGGAAGCTTCTCAACCGAAAGGAGAACCGCGCTTTCGACGAATTGAGCTGGGGGCTCGGATAGCGTCAGAATCATAGGGAGTGCGTGCGGCTCGTTGTCTCTTCGAATCATCTTTTCTCGAAGTCTCGGCAGGAGATGCAAGGTCGCGATTCGCTGGTGATTCGCTACAGGCTTGAATCTGGAAAGACTACTTGGGGTATTCCAATGCTTGCAGTCAATCGCCAGCACTAGCTCGCCGCGAAATCCAACGACGTCGATCTGCCAAACTCTTCCGTCTCCCTTGATTCGCACATTCTTCTGGGTTCGAAATGCTGCTTCCTCCAGACATCTCTCCGCGAAGTTCTCGAATTCCTGCCAAGTGAGAACTTGCGCAGCTTCTTTTAGCCTTCCAGCTCGGGCGATTTCTAGGGCGACCTGGATTCGAAGCCCTGGTTTCAGAGAAATCCGAGTGTTAACATCTCCTATTACGCTTGTCAGGACTTGTCTTGCAAAGGATTCTGTGGTCTTCGCATTTAATGCGATATCCTCTAGCTCCACTCTGTTTCCGTCTTTGCTTAGTTTGAGAGTTTCGGTCAAGACTCTTGACGCAGTGCCTTCTTTGATCGGAAGATTCATTGCGGTTCTTCTAGAATGGAGAGTATGCGAAGGTAAGCACCAACATAAAGAGAGCGAAGATGTAGAGCAGTTTTCTTGAGTTGCTTACTGGACTGATATCGTCAAGTGGCTCAACGCCCGCGAATCCTCGGCGTGAAAAGAACATGAAGGCCAAAACGAGCAGGCCGAATGGATAGTACCCGGCAATGAATAAGAGGGCCAATCCGATCACGCTGGCAACTCTGTGTCCGCCCGGACCGAAGACTGCCCTGGAAATATGGCCGCCGTCAAGCTGCCATGCTGGGACTATGTTGAGGAAGGTCAGCAGAGCTCCGATTTGTGCCGCGAAGAAAAGCTGGTTGTCAAGAAGCACACCGGGCCGAACCATACTCGTGATTTGAGAAACGATTATCAGAATAAGAGGTTGTCTCGCGATCAAGCCAAAGTCGATGTTAGAGAAGCAACTTGCGACTCCGAGCTGTGCAGCGCACGTACCATTCCACGTATCTAGCTGGGTCGCTTGGCTGGCGTTGGGGAGTATTCCTATGAAGACGCTCAGCGCTGCGACAGCTATTGTTACAATGAAGCCGATTACGGGCCCGCTTAAGCCGAGGTCAAAGAGCTGATCCCTGTTGGCTGGGGGTGATTTGAGAGAGATGAGTGCCCCAAAGGTCCCGATTGGAGGGGGGCCTGGGACAAAATAGGGAAGGGTCGCATCCATCTTGTGATGTCGAGCCGCTGCTTTGTGCCCGAATTCGTGAAGCCCTATTATTGAGAGTAAACCTCCGGCGAATAGCCCGGCCTTAAGGTACGGGTTCGCCGTAGGATCAATTATCGCGATAAGTTGTTGTTGGAGGACTTGGGTTCCAAATAGGCCCGTTGTCCAAAGATAGTACCCGGCGATGAAGACTGTGGTGACAGTCGCGAGGAAAAGTCCTAGGTTGATGGTCTTGAGAGATGGTTTGACTTGTGGTTTCTGGAAGACCTTGATTGTCAGCCCGTCTGTCGCCCCTCTGATGGCTGCTATCAATCCCTGCTGACTTAGTTGGTCCAGCAGCCTCTGGAATTTCTCCTTAGCTGGTTCTGGCGTTACTTGAACGGTCGGGATTCCGTACGGGTCCAAGAACGCGTCCGTGACGTGAAACTCTGTAGCGACCATCGTTTTGATGGAATCCAGCGGTGGCCCAGCATAGACTGCAAAGGTAGTTTGAGTCGCCGGTAAAGGAGTCGGCGGTGGGGCCGCATCACTCACTCAAGAGTCGCCTGTCTTTCGCGGCTCGCTCCGTTCTGAGCGATTTAAACGTGTTGTCAAACTGATAGAAATTATCCAATTCGACGACAAGATATTATACATCAGGATTCCCAACTATCTTAGAAAGAGAGTTGCTCGAAGCACCCTACCTGTTGCGTCCATTCCGCCCGGACGATCTCTCATCGGTCATCGAGATCAACAGGGTCTGCCTTCCCGAGAATTATAGCCCGTACTTTTTCATGGAGGTCTACAAGAGCTGTCCCGAGGCGTTCATCATCGCGGAGAAGGAACGCAAGGTGGCGGGATATATTATGTGCAGGCTTGAGTTCGGTTTCTCAGATGTCCGCAGATTCAGAATGGTTCGAAAAGGACACGTGGTTTCAGTCGCAGTCATGCCAGATTATCGACGCCAAGGAATAGGAAAGGAACTCGTTCTCGCAGCGATGAAGGCCTTAGAACTGCACGGGGCTGAGGAGTGCTTCTTGGAGGTTAGGACTGCCAACGAGGACGCGGTCAGACTCTACAAGAACATGGGTTTTGACACGGCCAGGGTTGCGACACACTACTATCATGATGGCGCTGATGCTTACGTTATGAGCATCAAGTTGCCCCATAACCCGCCGATGAACTAGGCGGAGTTTCGGCCTTTCTCCTAGCTCTCGCCACAAGCGGCCCTAGAATCAAGACCGCTGTAGGCAAGTAAACGAACGAGATATTGAAACTAAGCGCGAAAGGGTTCACATTCAAGGCATAAGCAAGGCTAGCGACCACAGACAATACTACCATCGATACAAGGGCGGCTCTCCACGAGAATCGCTCGTCCGCAGCGTTTACCCCTGTAAGGAGGACCGGTTCTTGAGACGGCTGAATGGTTACTCGTCTTCCTTCTTTGACCTAGGCTTTTTCTCTTCTTCCACCGGATGGAGGAGCCATTTCAAGGGTATGTTCTGGCTGGTTCCGTCAGGCAATGATCGACGGATGCTGATAGGTAGAACGCCTTCGTCAAGTTCAAGCAGAGCCACATCAATAGGCGACAGCAGTCCTTGTTTCAAGTCGAGCAGAACCGGGGCTCCCATTGATATTTGGAGGGCCCTAGCCCCTACTACTCTCGCTTTCTCGAAGCGTGTGAGTTTTGGGGGTCCGATCTCGATGCTGTCGGGCTCTCTAGTAATCGCCGCTTCCCTCGTCGTCACCCTCGTCCTTTCCCTTCGGGCCACCTTGACCACTGGGGCTGGACTTCGCAGCGGCGATCACGTCATCGATCTTTAGTATCATTCCTGCGGCCTCAGAGGCCGATTTTATCACCTGTATTTTTACCCCTATTGGTTCGAGAATGCCCCTCTCCTTGAGGTCCGCCACCTTGGACTCGTTCACATCTACCCCTGCCCAGAGCTGTCCTTTCTCGTGGGCAACTCGAAGCTGGACGAGTATGTCGATCGGATCGAGCCCCGCGTTTTCGGCAAGGGCTGTGGGCAGAGTTTCGAGGGCTTCGCCAAAAGCGATGACTGCTAGTTGCTCTTTTCCAGATAGTTTCTGCGCATGTTCTCTTAGGCGTCTTGCGACTTCCGCTTCCGGGGCTCCACCGCCTCCAACGACTCTTGGATCGAGAACAACGTCGCGAACAACGCACAGTGCATCATGGATCGCTCTCTCAGCTTCGTCAACAAGTCTCTCGCTTCCTCCACGCACAAGGATTGTGACCGCCTTGGGGTTTTTGCTTCCTTCTACGAAGGTCATCTTGTCGTCTGCGACCTTGCGTTCTTCAACCAGCTTGGCGAATCCCAGATCGTCCGGCCTTAGATCGTTTACGTTGCTGACAACTTTTCCGCCCGTTGCCTTAACAAGTTTCTCCATGTCAGACTGTTTTACTCGCCTGACTGCAAGTATTCCCTTCTTCGCTAGATAATGTTGCGCGACATCATCTATTCCTTTCTCGCAAAGGAGGACGTTTGCTCCGGAATTCGAGATCTTGTCTGTCATCTCTTTGAGCATTTTTTCCTCTTCGTCGAGGAATGCTTTCATTTGTTCCGGGTTTTCGATGTTGATCTTTGCGTCGAACTCGGTCTTCTCCACCTCTAATGGCGCATCGACTAGTGCGATCTTTGCATCTTCTACTCTCTTGGGCATGCCTGGGTGGACGATTTCCTTGTCAAGGACTATACCCTTGATGAGGGAGGTGTCGGTCAGAGATTCGCCTGGTTTCTTCTCAACTTTCACGTCGTCGATGTCGACCTTGTATCCGTCGGGGGTCTTTTCGGCAACTTGGAGAATCGCGTTGACGGCGAGTTCTGCCATGGCCTCTTTGTCTTCGGCGAGTATTTTGCTCGCCAATGATACCTCGGCAACATTTCGCAGTAAAGCCTTGTCATTCGGTTCTATCTTGATCGCGATTTGGTTAAGGACCTCTAGAGCTCTGTTTGAGGCTTCTCTGTAACCATCTACGATTACTGTCGGGTGAATTCCTTGGTCGAGAAGTTCTTCCGCCTTTTTGAGGAGCTCGCCGGCCACTACGACTGAAGTGGTCGTTCCGTCTCCAACTTCATCGTCTTGCGTCTTTGCAACTTCCACCATCATCTTGGCGGCGGGATGTTGTACTTCCATCTCATCGAGTATAGTCGCCCCATCGTTGGTGATGGTCACGTCTCCGAATCCGTCCACGAGCATTTTGTCCATGCCTTTAGGTCCCAATGAGGATCGGACAGATTCGGCGATTATTTTCGCGGCCATTATATTCGCTTTAAGTGCATCCTGGCCGCGGCTTCTCGAAGTTCCTTCTTTCAGAATAATTATTTGCTGGCCTGCTAATTCTGATGACAATTTTTCTTTATCCCCAAGTCTCGACGGGCGAGAGATTTCGCGTGCAATATAAAATTTATCAAGCGCTAGGGGTCCGAAACCGGAAGCAAACATGGCCTAGATGGGCTATGCGGCTCTAATTCCCTGTTATCGGCTCATTTCTGACGATTTCCCCATGGTTGATGGAGTGATCATGGCTCGCAGATCCAACCAGTTTGTGGCCGCGAATTGTTCTATTTTTCGGTAATGTATCTTCAATCCAGGGTTGAATTTTCGTTTCTGACGAATAGTCTTCAGATTCGTTTTGGGCCAACTCTTTTTAGCTTCACAGCCCATGACGCTGAATTCCGGAGCCAAAACTCGGATTGCGGGAACTAATCAGAATCAATCAACCATATCTCGGAAAAGAAGAAATTGACGCCGCAGTCGAAGTATTGCGCAGCGGAATCCTGACCGACAAGAGCGGAATGGGACCCAGAGTACTAGAATTCGAAAGGGGCTTCGCAAAATTTGTCGGAGCAAAGCACGCCGTGGCCGTAGTGAATGGTACTGCTGCATTGCACGCCGCACTACTCTCTGCGGATGTCGGTCCCGGTGACGAAGTCATCCTTCCATCTTTCACATTCGTTGGAGCAGCCAATGCGGTCGTCTTGACCGGTGCCACCCCCGTGTTTGCGGACATTGACAAAGACACGTACTGCCTTAGAATAGAGAGCGTCGAGGAATGCATATCAAGAAAGACGAAAGCGATCATCCCCACAGATCTCTACGGGCTTCCTTCTGACATTGAATCCGTTGCGAGCATGGCCAGGGGCAAAGACATCGTGGTAATAGAAGATGCAGCCCAGGCGCACGGCGCTCAGCTTGATGGCAAGAGAATCGGTTCCATTGCCGACATGACATGTTTCAGTTTCTACGCTGGCAAGAATATTACAACCGGCGAAGGAGGCATGGTTACTACAAACGATGATGGGTATGCTCAGGCCCTGAGAATGGTTCGTTCCCATGGAGAACAACGTCCATACTGGACCGTCCGGCCAGGTCACAATTATCACATGACCGAGATTGCTGCAGCGATCGGTTACGCGCAACTGAAGAAGCTACCATCTTTCCTTGAGAAGAGGAGGAAGAATGCTGAGATGATCACTGAGAAATTGAGCATGACTGGAAAACTGTTCTTGCCTAAAGAGCCCAATGGCAGAAGACACAGCTGGTACTTGTATACCGTTCGCTTGAGAGGTGTTAACGCCGCAAAGCGGAACAAGATTGTGGATAAGCTGTGGAACAAGAACATCGAAGCGGGGGTCTACTATTCCTCCCCGGTACATTCTACGCCGCTATATCGCGACTCGAACATTGCTCGAAGGGGGCGACTGCCTGAGACTGAGAAGGCGTCGAGGCAAGTTTTTTCCCTGCCTGTTCATCCGAGGTTGGGGGAGACTGAGATAGAGTACGTGGCTGAGACACTGCGGAAGACGATTGCTTAGCTGTTAGCTAAGGTCTAGATTATCCCTTTGGAGTGCAGGACTTCTTTGATTCCTGGTTTGGTTTGTTCCTTCAATTCGTAACCTACTCTGACAGTGGGCTTGGGAAACTTGATTATCCGCCTAATGTCCGCGGGCGTCGCTATCATGATGGTATCGCATTCCGCGTTGGCTATTGTTGCTTCCATGTCCCGTATCTGCTGGTTCCCGTACCCGACTGTAGGAAGTACCTCGGTCACATGAGTGTACTTCTTGAAAATGTCCTTCACGATTCCCACGGCATACTTGCGCGGGTCCACAATTTCTTTGGCATGGAAGGATTTCGCCGCAACGTACCCGACCCCATAGGCCATATCCCCGTGGGTGACGGTCGGGCCATCTTCTATGATCAGGACTCGCTTTCCCCTAACTAGCTCAGGCTTGTCTACCGTGACTTCTGACGCCGCCTTGATGACAATAGCCGTTGGGTTCAATGTCTTCAGATTTGACTCCACTAGCTGTATTTTTTCCGGTTCCGCAACGTTGACCTTGTTGATGATTCCGACATCGGCAAGCCTGACATTGACTTCACTTGGATAGTGTGTCAGCTCGTCTCCAGCGCGTAGCGGATCTAGGACTGCGAAGTGGACGTTTGGCCGAACAAAGGGTATATCGTTGTTTCCTCCATCCCAGAGTATGATGTCAGCTTCCTTCTCTGCGGATCGTAGAATCTGTTCGTAGTCTATGCCTGCGTAGACCACAAACCCGTGTTCAATGTGCGGCTCATACTCCTCCCTCTCTTCAATAGAGCAATCCGCCCTGTCTAGGTCTTCGAACGAAGCGAATCTCTGAACTCCTTCCTTAGTGAGGTCGCCATAGGGCATAGGATGTCTGATTACCACGACCTTCTTGCCAGCATCTCGAAGAGTTAGAGAAATCTTTCTCGAGACGGTACTCTTCCCAGCTCCGGTCCGCACCGCCCCAACCGAGACCACTGGCAATCTTGAGCGAAGCATTGTGTTCCTCGGGCCGAGCAACTGGAAATCCGCTCCTGCAGCCAGCGCAGAGGATCCAAT
>Ga0209058_1000740_pt1 | contig 28576 bp, 26 predicted proteins | sample GraSoiAngelo_147_FD_185904 | JGI IMG/M metagenome (GOLD analysis project Ga0209058, IMG submission 185904) | Grasslands soil microbial communities from the Angelo Coastal Reserve, California, USA - 14_1009_05_40cm (SPAdes) (version 2) | ecosystem: Environmental > Terrestrial > Soil > Grasslands ... | reverse complement strand
TCGCTCAGAGAGATTTCCCAAACCGGATCGCCTCTCTCCGTGGAAGGGTTTGAGTGGGTCTACAAGGAGGTCAAAGCAGACCTGCATCTCAACTCGATCAGCGGAGGCACAGACATCAACGGCTGCTTCGCAGGCGGAGTGCCAATCCTCCCCGTCTTTGGAGGCGAGCTGCAGGCACCGGGGCTCGGGATGAAGACCAATGTATACGATGAGAATGGGCAGCCTATTGTCGATAGGATGGGTGAGCTGGTCTGCGAGGCTCCAACTCCATCCATGCCGTTATACTTCTGGGATGACCCCAATAATGAGAGGTATTGCGAGGCCTACTTCGAATATTATCGCCCCAAGGGCAAGAACGTCTGGAGGCACGGCGACTATGTGCTCGTCCACGGCGATACCGGTGGCTACACGTTCTATGGACGTTCGGACGCGGTGATAAAGGCCTCTGGGGTCCGCGTCGGCACGTCGGAAATTTACAATGTTGTTGAGAAACTGCCTGAGGTCGCCGACAGTCTCGCGGTAGGTCAGAACTGGGCGGGAGATCAGAGAATCATCCTATTCGTCAAGCTGTCTCCGAACCATAAGCTTACGCAGGAACTGAAAGAGAAGATCAGGAAAGTGATTCGGGCTGAGGCTTCGCCTAAGCATGTTCCGGCTCTAATCTTGGAAGTGCCCGACATTCCCTATACTCTAAACATGAAGAAGGTGGAGGTAGCTGTCGCGAATATCGTTAACAATAGGCCCGTCACGAATCGTGATGCACTGACGAACCCGGAATCTCTCGATTTCTACACTGGACTTCTTCCTCTAATCCAGAAGAATTGATCGTACAATTGTCATGCGACCAGGCATAACTGCTCGCCCGCCTTCACCAAAGCTCCGGGTTTGACGTAGACTTCCTTCACGATCCCCGTCTTGGGTGAGGCTATCTCATTCTCCATTTTCATCGCCTCAAGGACAGCTAGCGGTTGGCCCTTAGTTACTGATGTGTTAGGAGACGCTTTCAAGGACACGATTCTCCCGCTCATAGGTGCAGTTATTACAACGGGCCCGAGAACTGCCTCAGATACTGAGGAATACCGAGATGATTGCTCCCTTCCTTCCAAGCTCACCTTGAGTAGTCTTCCGTTTAGTCGAATGAGATAGTCGCTTCCATCGCGCTCTTCTTCTCTTCTCGCGATGAGAACCTTCCCATTGATATTCGCAACCAGATCTGGTTGGTCATCTGTTGGCTCGATGAGGATGCGAACACTCAACTCTTCATCGTTGATTATGATCTTTTGAGTTATGCCCTGCTTCTCGACCTCTGTAATGGCCCAAGTTCTTCCGTTGACGGTGAGGCGGCGAATCTGTTTAGAGTCCTTCGACAAACAGGGGTTGCCTCGGTGATGGTTCCGTCTGGAGCGTGTTTCGCCATCTTGTCTGAGCTCTCTGTAATTGCGATCTGCTGATTCCTGAGAGCGGATAGTTTGCTGTCAAATGCAGCATCGCGACCTCCTCCTTTGACAGTTGTGGCTTGAAGTTCCAGGTGGAGATCTTGTCGTCGAGGAGCTGAGTATGGTAGTCACCGCGGACAAAGCTCTTGTCTTCAAGTATGGTCCGGTGCAGAGGAATCGTGGTCTCGACCCCGATAATGATCGTCTCGCTCAAAGCGCCCTTGAGTCTTTGAATCGCCTCTTCCCTAGTTCGGCCGTGTGACGCAATCTTCGCAATGAGTGAATCATAGTATTCTGGAATGACAGCACCGTCGATCATGGCCGTATCGACCCTGATACCGGGGCCTCCCGGTGAGACGAACTCTTCGACGCGGCCGGGCGAGGGAACAAAGCCCTTCGATGGATCCTCAGCGTTAATCCTGCAGTTCATCGCAGCACCGCTAAACTCGATCTCTTCTTGAGAAAACCCAAGGGCCTCTCCGTCAGCGATTCGAATCTGCTGCTCGACAATATCCATCCCAGTGACCATTTCCGTAATGAGATGTTCTACTTGGATCCGCTTGTTTGTCTCAAGATAGTAGAACTCGCCCCCCGCTGATTGTACGAACTCCACCGTTCCCGCATTTTCATACCTTGTTGCCTTGGCGATCTTTATGGCGAACGAGACAAGTTTTTTCCTTGACGTGGAATCGAGTCGCGGTGCAGGTGTTTCTTCCAGGATTTTCTGGTGTCGCCTCTGAAGCGAGCACTCCCTCTCACCCAGATGAACAACTTGTCCTCTTCGCCCGGCGATTACTTGGACCTCAATATGTCGAGGATTGTTCAGGAGCTTTTCCAGATAGAGTTCCGAATGGCCGAAGGCTCCCCTCGCCTCGGAAGCAGCGAGATCAAAGGACCTTCGCAATTCACTCGCTGCCCTCACAATACGCATGCCTCTCCCGCCTCCTCCAAAGGAGGCCTTGATCAATACGGGAAAGCCCACACGACGTGTCTCATTTTCAGCCTCGTCCGCGGTCGCTAGTTGACGTTTCGAACCGGGAATCGTGGGTACGCCGGCTCGAGCTGCAGTTTCTCTTGATTCGAATTTGTTTGCGGCCGAAGCTAGAATCTTGCTTCTCGGTCCGATGAAAACGAGTCTTGCTTCTTCACATTCTCGTGCAAACTGGGGATTTTCCGCTAGGAATCCATACCCGGGATGCACTGCTTCCGCTTTGGAGGTCTTCGCAACCTTGACTATTTTTGGAATGTTCAGATAGCTTTCAGAAGGTTGTCCAGGCCCGATGTTGTAGGCTTCGTTAGCATAGACGACGTGCTGGGACTCCAGATCAGGCTCCGAGTAAACTGCGACGGTCTTGATTCCGAGTTTCCTGCAGGTTCGTATGATTCTGACGGCGATTTCTCCACGGTTTGCGATGAGGATCTTTCTGAACATCGGTAGGTCCGGTCTATAATGGAATGTTGCCGTGTTTCCGGGGAGGGCGGGCCTCCCTTTTCGTCTTCACAGATTCGAGATATTTGATCAATACCTCCCTTGTTTCTGAGGGCTCGATAACGTCGTCAACATATCCTCTTCCCGCAGCGATGTACGGGTTGCTGAATTTTTCGCGATATTCCTTGACAAGCTTCCGTTTTTCTGTGGTCGCGTCTTTCGCTTTGGCGATTTCGTTACGGAAGATAATGTTGATCGCTGCATCGGGACCCATTACTGCTATTTCGGCTGACGGCCAGGCAAGGTTCACGTCGGCCCTGATGTGCTTGCTTCCAAGCACGTCGTAGGCGCCTCCATACGCCTTCCTTACGATTACAGTAAGTTTGGGAACAGAGGCTTCGCAGTAGGCATAGAGGAGCTTTGACCCATGCCGAATTATCCCATCGTGCTCCTGATCTATCCCCGGCAAGAACCCAGGAACATCCACTAAGGTCAGGATGGGGATGTTGAAAGCATCACAGAACCTGACGAAGCGTGCAGCCTTGACAGAGGAGTCAATGTCAAGGGTCCCGGCGTTAACTTTAGGCTGGTTCGCAACGATCCCGATCGAGTATCCGTTGAGTCTGGCAAGTCCGATGACGATATTCTGAGCCCAGAGAGGCTGTATTTCGAACAGTTCGCTTCCATCAACGATCCGGGTTATGACATCCCGGATATCATACGCCTTGTCCGGATTGTCAGGCAGGACATTGTTGAGCTCACTCTTGTCCCCGACTGGAGGTTTTGGCTTGGCTCTAGGCGGGTCTTCAGTGTTGTTGGATGGGATGAAGCTCAAGAGTTTCCGGATTTGCTGTAATCCTTCCTGCTCGTTCTGTGCGAAAAAGTGCGCGACCCCGCTCTTGGTGTTGTGGAGTCTTGCGCCTCCAAGTTCTTCGAAATCAACGTCCTGATTGAGAACGGCTTTGATGACATCTGGTCCCGTTATGAACATGTAGCTCGTCTTGTCGACCATGATTGTGAAATCTGTCATGGCCGGGGAATATACCGCGCCTCCGGCGCACGGACCCATCACAGCCGATATCTGCGGGATCACTCCCGAGGCAAGAACGTTGCGAAAGAATATCTCAGCATAACCGCCCAGGCTGACAACCCCCTCCTGGATTCTGGCCCCACCTGAATCGTTAATCCCGATAACCGGGACCCCAGTCTTGAGGGCGAGATCCATGATCTTCGTCACCTTCCTGGCGAACATTTCTCCGAGTGAGCCTCCGAAGACGGTGAAGTCGTGAGAGAACAAATACACCGTTCTCCCGTCAATCTTGCCATAACCCGTTACAACCCCATCGCCGAGAATCTTCTTCTCAGCCATGCCGAAGTCGGCGGTCTGATGAACTACGAACCTGTCCATTTCCACAAAACTGCCGGGGTCCACAAGAGCGACAATTCTCTCCCTGGCGGTCATCTTTCCCTTAGAATGCTGATCTTCGATCTTGTCCTTGCCCCCTCCTTCCTCAGATCGTTCCCGGAGGACGCCAAGCTCCTTCGAGAGTTCCTTCATCGTCATGGTCTTTGAAACTCGCTGAAGAGGCCTCTCGTATTAAAGCACGGAAGACAAACTCACGCGTCCAGTCGGAGCGTCCCATCAGGAACCGTCACGTTTCCCTGTTCTGTCTGGATGATGATGCTTCCATCCGGATTTACTCCAACGCACCTTCCGCGGGTCTTACTGTTGCCGGTTTCGACTATCACCGGTTTCATTCGGTGAGCACAGTGCTTCCACCAATCACCCACAACGGCACTTTCGTCTCTCAAGGTCTCGTAATGGCGTTCCGAGACAGTCAGAATCGAGCTAAGCGCCTTTTCTAGACTGAATCGTTTCTCTTTGACCAGGAAGATCGATGTGGCTCCCGTCGGCAACTGTTCAGCAGTCAGATTCACATTGAGCCCGATGCCGACGACTGCGTATACTAGCTGTGGACCGCTGATCTTCGTCTCGATGAGTACGCCGGCCAGTTTTTTCCAGCAGACCACGAGGTCGTTAGGCCACTTGACCTCTGATTGGACACCGTATACCTCTTCGATTCCCTTTCGAAGAGCGTTGGCGAACAAGAACTGGAGAAGCGGTATCCGATCGATCGGTATCTTCGGCCTGATAATTAGCGAAAACCAAAGGCCGCCTTTAGGCGATTTCCATGTTCGTCCTGATCTGCCTCTTCCGTGTGTCTGGACCTCCGATACGACAACGGTCCATTCGGCGGCCTGTTTTTCAGCGAGGCTCTTGGCCTTAGTGTTGGTTGATCCGATTCTATTGTATCTGATGATCTTCAGGACGCAACCCCCGTGTGATCGGGGTTGGGGTCCCGGTTTTAGGTGTAATTTGTGCAGAGGGGTCTTAGGGCTTGCGGAAAAGGTAGCCATCTGGTGTAGATGTTATCTGCAAAATTCAGCGTTCTCATCTCGACCGTCAGTGCACCCTCGTTGTCTTGGTCGCGGAACTCCAAGACGATGTCGGCGAATCGTTTGACCATCTCGACCATCGGCTTCTCGTGAATATCCTCTTTTATGACCAGAATCGCTGTTCTCTTTCTAAGACGGACCCTAGAGGCGAGTTGGCAGAAGAACGAGTAGAAGCTCTCGGGTGATCCGATGCTCTTGATGATGTTGTCAAGAAAGTCGCCCAGAATTATTTGAGCTCCCTCTCCCTGCGAGGCTTTTTCGATGAATAAGTTGATCTCCAACAAATTGTCCGGGGAGATTATCTCCACGTCGCTGGAAGGGTGGGACATTGAGGTTCCGTCAACGAAGGTAATCCATCCTACTTTACCGGTCCAGTCGGTAGAGAGATCTTCTGGAGCGGTTGGTCCCAGCACGAGGGTTGGGGCGGGGCCTTCAGTACCTATTGCTTCTTTCAAGATCAGACTCATTGTTTCTTTGACGCTGACGTTTCCCTTGACGCAGACGACGACTAATCGATACTGGTTGAGGGTTCCGCGGTTTAGGAGTGGTTTTCCTTGGTCGAGGCGTGTAAAGCTGAGTTTTCTTGTTGCCATGTGAGTTGCCTTTGGGGAAACTACCTTTTTTAGGTAACAAGGTTATTAGAATGTAGGCATCACGCCTGTCTAAGAACACGGCCCGTTCTTGGGAATGCCCTCAGGACGGTTGATATGAACATGCTAGCCATTTTACTCATTCCTACAGAAAAGAGTATACTTCTACACTAAGCGACCTCAAAATACTCCTCCAGCCGCTTTTCTACCGAGATACTATTTAACTGAAACAACGGAATATGGTAAATTCCACAGCCCCTCGGTCACGCCTTCGCATCTTCATCTCATTTCGTGACCATCGATTGAGATTAAGCCCTTCTGATATACGAATTTCCGTTCGAGGATCTTTTTCAAAAATAAGCATGCTTTTCTTGACCCCCTGGGGTGGTCGATTTTCCCGCGCCCCGCCCTTCGTGGCGCGAAACAAAACCGGATATGGAATCGCCTATTATCAGCCCTGATCTAGAATCTGGCGCGATGGCCCTTAATTGCATAGCAAACCGTTCTTGACGACTCGTCTGAACGCCATGCGATCCAAGCCTAGTCTGTGCCCTGAATCGCCTTTCTCGCCAATAATCACTGGCAGACAGCAAATTTTCTCTAGCGTAGGGGGGGTCTTAGCGATCGACCCTCGCGACGCAAAAGAGGCGAATCTGGGAGAGAACGCAAAAACTAGCCTCGCCTGCTTGACACGAGGTCAAGCATAGACCGACACGAGTAAGGCGATTATCAGCCTAGTCTGTCGGCGAAGGACGCTGCGACATGCCGGCCTGCCCTGTCCCGCCTGCTGTTCCAGGTCGCATCTCAAGCTGGCTCATAACCATAAGCAAGCTGCGAATCTCGTCGATACTGCGGAGGTTCGTCTGAAGCTGGTTACGGTATTCCTCCCTCGTCGACTTGTACTCCTGTTCTGGAATATCGCCGGACATGAAACGGCTCTCCAAGCCCAGCAGGTTCTGGGGAGCGTTAGTAACTTGATCCCTGAGATCCCGAACCCTCCGGGTAAGATTCTCGCCCAGCTGGGCCATCTTTTCAGCCATAGCCCGATTGGCTCTGGCGTATTCCTCCTTCAGCATTGCTAGCCTCTGGCGGAAACCGTTGATCTCAGTCACTACCTTGTCTATCGCTACCTCACTCATCTGGTCGCACCGAAGAGTAGGCTGAGAGACGGCAAAGCCGGAATTACAGCTGTTGTAACCAGAAACGCTGAGAAACAGTAACCTAAGATCGAGAAGAGCTAATGCTTTTCGTCAGGCTTCGAACCGGTTCCAGTAGCGCTTGGCTCAGCCTCCAACGGTGCCGGAGGCGGAGTTGTAAGCATTGTCCAACCAATCCAACCAGTTATCCCAAGGATTCCTAGAACTCCCAGGACGACAGGGATCTCGATTGCATACGTCCGCCACGGTTCACCCGTCAAAGAGATCAAATAGACGATGAACACGATCGCGGAGACAGCGAATATCAGACCGCCATACGATTGGTCTTTGTTCAAGTCAAGCTATCACTTATCGCGACGGGCTATGAAAGGGTGCATATAAATTGCTTATTCTCCCTTGCTCAACTTACATTCTCTTGTAGCCCGGACGCTGAGAGAGCAAGACTGGATAGGTAAGAGGCCTAACCGGGTATCCTTCAACCTCACCCTTGAGTCGTTTCAAGAACGCGGTCAAACCGATCTTGCTCTCCTTTGAATCGGCTCTCGATCTGACCGAGAGCTGCTTTGTCTTGATCTCTTTTTCCCCGTAGATCACACTGAAAGGTATCCAGCTCAGCTCAGCGTCGCGCACCTTACTCTGCATTGTATCATCTCGGTCATCGAGATCAGCTCTAATCCCAGCCTTCTCCAGTGTGCCGAGTAGTTTCATTCCTTGTCTTACGAACTGTTGTGAGACCGGGATGATTCGAACTTGGGTTGGTGAGACCCAGACCGGAAGCATCGGTTTCTTGCCTTGTCTCTCCAAACGAACCGCGGAATCAAGAAGAGTGAAGAGGTATCTTTCCAGTCCGCCTATCACGGCCGTATGAATAATCACTGGGAACTGCTTCTCGCCCTTCTCGTCCGCATATGCTATTCCGAACCGTTTGGCGTTTCCGACGTCGATCTGGAAAGTTCCGATCTCCCGAGGTCTATCCAGATCGTCGATGATATTGTACTCCACGTTGAGGACCCAATAATACAGCCCTTCAGGAACGAAGTTGAGCAGTATCGGCTTCTTCTCCACCTTCACCAGTTCCATGAAGGAGTCTTTGTTTGCCTCGAAGAATGATCGTGTAGTGTTGTAGAGCGAGACGTATTCTCTGTTCAGCTTCCTGATCTCTTCGTAGATCGTACGATGTACCTTGTCCCCGATCCGTATCGCTTCCGTGACACTCTTGAGGTAGATGTGGAGATCAGGCATGAGAAATTTTCTAAGCCTGAAAGAGAGGAGCAGTTCGCCGCTCTGCTCCATCCTATAGCTGTCCGCTACCTCGAACGTCCCGAACGGAAGGGTTCTGTAGCTTAGAGTCCAGTCTTTGACCATTGAGAATTGCTGGAAGCATGCGGCGTATCTGAGAACAAATGTTCTCTCGTCCACTTTCACCTCGTAGGCTCTGGACCCGAACAGTTGTAGGTGTTCTTTTATCGGCTTGACCGCGACATCGAACATGTTGGTCCCTTTCACGTTCAGTATCGGGATACCAATTCGTCGGATTACTTGTCCCGCGTATTCTGCAAGAAGGTCCATTATCAGGTTGGACTCAGGTCCGAACCGCATTTGGCCCACATCCGCAAAGGATTCCCACTCGATCCCGTATCGACGGGCATAATCCAGAAAATGCGGCTCGCCTCCCGTCAGCCCCTTTTTGAGAGCTTCTTTCTCGACGAGAGACTTGAATTCGGCGTCACGCGGGCCGAAGACGAAATCTTCTGGCGAGTGTAATTTTCCCTCCTGGTCCATGATGACGTATTCAGTCTTGACTGCAGGCGCAGCCTGTCGTGATTTCGTATCCACTGTAATGGTTCTAGAAAGCTCGGATAGAGGATGTCCCTTAGCGGTTATCGTGAAGCTCTTGTACCATCCGAAAGGGCTTCTGCTAACCTCGTACCCCTTCTGAGCGAGCTTTTCCTCCAAGGCCTTGAGGATTGATATTGCCGGCTCGCGGGAGGCCAAGCTCGTGGACAAATGGGCGTAGGGGTACACCATCACCTTCTTTGTCTTCAGCCATCCTAGTACCTCCTCAATTGAAGAGGCCGCGTTTGATGCGATCTGTTCAGGCTCTTGCTCGTCATTCTTCTCGACAGTCGAGAAGACGACAAGCCCGTTCTCGAGGGCCCCCCTCTTGTGCGACTCGTCGAGAGGTTCAGGTTCTTTCACTGCCTTTTCTCGGGCTTCGTATTCGAATCGATCTGCATGAACTAGGAGAAGTCTCATCGTTTCATCCTCCACTGCTCGATCTGCTTGTCTTTCTTGAGCTTCTTCTTGAGCTCTTTGTAGTGGCTTTTGCAGAGATAGCCTCGGCCGGAAGCAGAGGCTTTCAAACCAGCCCTTGAAACCTCCTCCAAAGAGATAGAGCGTACGGCGTCCTCTTTGCATCCCACAACGGAGCATTTGACACCCTTTGCAACCTTACCCAAACACGACGACCTTCGTCGTCGTCTGTTACACCATAATAGAAGGCTTTGTGAAGAACGACAACCCTCTAATGCCGGCTCCAAATGGGGAAATCCCACTCACATGCTCTCGAAAATCCAGTACTTTGTCGAAGGGCATTTTCAACGAGCCGCGGGAGCATTCAACAAAACTGGATTCACTCCGAACTCGGTAACCTCGATCGGTTTTCTCTTAACCCTAGCCGCTTCACTGCTTTACTCGTCGGGCCTCGGAACTGTCTTGTTAGTCTGGGGAACTGTCTTGGCACTCCTGATTGGCGCCTACTTCGACGCGATAGACGGAGCCATGGCCCGCCGGTACCATCAGATTTCCAAAATGGGAGGAATACTGGACAGTGTTTTGGATCGGGTTGGTGAGATAACGCTCTACGCCGGTCTCTTCGCGGGAGGTCTCGTCCCGGGATGGCTGTCTCTGTGGGCGCTTTCCGCTTCTTTGATGGTAAGCTACGTTAGAGCGCGAGTCGATGTCGAGGGTGTAAAACTGAAAGGCGTCGGATTAGCCGAGCGCCCAGAACGGCTTCTAATTCTAATGATCGCAACAATATTTGCCGCATTCAACTCCTTGTCGTTGGAATTGGGGGCTGGACTCATCGCGCTGCTATCCACTGTGACTATTGTCGAGCGTCTTTACAGAACTCGAGTCGAACTTTCAGGTTCTGGTTGAGACTCCGCTTAGAGGCGTCTGTCTTCCGCGGACCTGACTTTGGAGACCCCGAAATGCACGGCGCAGGAAACGCAGAGGTTCTTCATGACTCTTTGTCGTGCGATGTAGGCTCCTCGAGCTCTCAGTTCCTTTGCCAGCGACGGCTCAACCAGGGACACCCAGCTAGTCACCCTCTTGACCTTATCCCGTGGCGTGAGCATTCCGCAATTGGCACATTGGACCAGTTCACTTCTTCCCTTGCCTCCTTTGCTTCGTCCCCTAGACCGTCTCTTCTTAGGCAATATCTAACAATCCTACCCTTCAAGGAGCGCCATGAGTACATAATCTCTTCCCGGAGATTGAATCCGGGTCAGCGGAGGGGCTAACCGGTGAGAATTGGGGTCTACGGCAACCTTACTCTCGACGAGCTTTACCAAAACGGCAAACTTGTGGTCCGACCGGGCGGTTCCGCCCTCTACTCGTCTCTTGCTGCTGCTTACCTTGGCGCAAGGGTATCAGTTTTCTCAAACATCGGCCGCGATTATCCTAGAAGCATCATATCCTTGGTCAAGAATCGCGGGATAGATGTTTCTGGCGTCAAGAAGCTCGACGGCCTTACTACTCGTTTCAGAATATCCTACAGCGCGGACTCGCGTAAGTTAGAGCTGATTCATCCCGGCCGGAAACTCAAGCCTAGCTTTAGTCCTGGTCCCTTCGAGGCAATTCATTTAGGCCCCGTCTTTTTGGAAGTTGGATTGGACACGCTACATTACGCTCGCCATCACTCGAAATTCCTCTCACTTGATGTTCAGGGACTCTTACGAACCGAAGGGCCCAAAGGGTTTATTCGTCTGGCAAGGAAAAGGATCGACCCCTTCCTGTCAAAGTGCAGTCTGGTGAAGGCGACAGAGGACGAAGCTCGCATTATTGCCCCCGCTCCGACCATAGTCTCCACAGCGAGGCGGCTCTTGCACAAGGGGCCTCAGCACGTGATAATCACACGAGGCCGATCTGGCTCTCTTCTGGTGGAAAAAGAGGGCGGTGCTCTCCAAATGCCATCAGTACCTGAAGCCAGAGAGGTTGATCTGACTGGGGCGGGAGATATTTTCGTCGGTAGCTGGCTCGCGACTTTCTTGTCTGTCCGGGATGCTTTATGGGCTGGGGCCGTGGGTGCTGCATTTGCCTCTCTTTCGGTCCGGGGCGTTGGGGCCTCGAAGTTCCGATTTGCTAGGGAAGAACTGTTCCGGCGATCTTCGTGGGCTTACAAGAACTCAAGACTTGTCAAGGGCTAATAGGAGCGCGCGAAGTAAACCTCGATCGAACTGTCGGCTCCGCAGTATACGCACTTGCCTCTTTTCGCCGCTTTCATGGGCACGACTCGTACGGTCGCTCCAGTTTCGATTTTGATCTTTTCTTCACAAGAGTCGTCGGAGAGAAAGGCTTTGATGAACCCTCCTTTTTCTTCCAGGACTTTCTTGAACGATTGCATATCCGTCGCTGTGGTCGTCAGACCGTCGAGGGATTTCTTTGCTCGTTCGAATAGGTGGTTCTGAATCTCGCTGAGTATCTTGCTAATTCGGTCGTTCGCGTCGGATCGGTTGATTGCGATCTTTTCCCTAGTATCCCGCCTGACCACCGTCACCTGTTTTGCTTGGATATCTTTGGGACCAATTTCGACACGGAGGGGAACTCCTTTCATTTCCCACTCGTGATATTTCCAGCCAGGGGTGTACTGGGCTCGATCGTCGATCAGTGTTCTTATCCCGATCTGCTCCAGCTGAGATGACAGGTGTTTTACTTCATCTGAGATGTCTTTCTGGTCAGTCTCTTTGTAGAAGATTGGAATGATTACGACTTGTGTGGGGGCGATCCTAGGCGGAAGGATTAATCCTCGGTCATCGCCGTGGCTAAGGATTGCGGCTCCTATAAGCCGCCAAGATAATCCCCAAGATGTTGTCCAGCCGTAGTGCTCCTTCTCATCTCTTCCAAGATACTTGATCTCAAAAGGTATTGAGAACTTTTGTCCCAGGTGGTGTGATGTTCCCATCTGTAATGCCTTGCCATCCGGCATCATAGCCTCCATTGTTGTCGTATACACTGCTCCCTTGAACTTCTCTCTCTCCGTCTTCTTGCCCGCAAGAATCGGGATCGCTAATTCATCCTCGACCAGTTTCGCGTAGATGCCTAAGATGGTCATCACTTCCTTCTCGGCCTCTCGTTCCGTTTCGTGTACTGTGTGTCCCTCCTGCCAGAGGAATTCTGTCGTTCGCAGGAAGGGTCGCGTAGACGTTATCTCGGCCCTCACTACCGAGTTCCATACGTTGATGAGAATGGGTAGGTCTCGCCAGCTCTTCACCCATTTGCTATATGACTCATAGATGATGGTCTCAGAAGTCGGCCTCACGGCTAGCTTCTCGGCGAGTTCTGTGTCTCCCGAGTGTGTGACCCAGAAGACCTCAGGGGTGAAGCCTGCGAAGTGTTCGGTTTCCGTTTTGAGTAGTCGCTCGGGTATGAGCAGCGGGAAGTAAGCGTTCTTGTGCCCTATTGCCTTGATCTTCTTGTCAAAATCCTCTTTGATTTTCTCCCAGATAGAATAGCCGTACGGCATTAGAACCATGAAGCCTTTCGCGCTAGAATAATCCGCTAGTTGTGCCTTCGTCACTACTTGCGTATACCATTCCGAGAGGTCTTGGTCTTTCTTTACAGTAATCCCTAGCTCTTTGCTGCTCATAAGAAAAATCTCCGGATTAGACACACACGAGGATTGTTACAGCACGGAAGGTGATTCTGGAAGTAAATCGCCCATTTTGGAACCCTCGGAACGAACTGGGCGAACGCTTCTCGACAGTATTTAGTCTTTCTATTCCAAATGATGATATCCACCGGACGATTCGAGAGTACCAGATCTTCCGTTTGGTAGTTATTCCGATACTGGTTTCCGGTCGCGCTTGTGGGTGTAGAGAACTATTGAAGAGACGGTACTTTTCACGCCCGGAATTTTTAGGATTTTGTTCTTGAGAACCTCGCGAAAGGCTAGTATGCTTTCTGTCCTGAGCAAGCAGACAATATCGTATTCACCAGTGACCTCGTACACATCCGTAACCTCAGAAAGTTTCACGAGGCTGTCAGTGACCATCTCCAGGTCCTTCGATTCGACGAACAGGTTTAGGATAACTCGGACTTCGTTCTGCAAGAGTTGTCCTCGGGTTCAAGCCGGGTCTTTTGGACAGCTAATAAAGCGGACGGTCGTTTCAAACGCTGTCTTATAGATACGGAAGACGATAAGGGAATCGCTGGCATTCGTTATGCGTGTTTTTGCTGACCTTCAGGTCCACAGTCCTTACAGCAGGGCAACAAGCAAAAACATGAACCTGAAGGAGCTTGCCCATTTTGCTTCAATGAAGGGGCTGAATCTTGTGGGAACGGGTGATTGCACTCATCCTGATTGGAGGAAGGAGATTAGGACGGACCTTCAAGACGTTCCGGGCTCGGGACTCTACCGGTTGAGGGACGGTACCGTTCACGTACAGTACATGATTACAGGGGAGGTCAATACCACGTTCCAATTGGGCGAAAAATCACGACGGATACATCATTGCCTTCTCGTTCCTTCGATAGAGTCAGCGGATGCAGTAAGTGATCGATTAGCGAAATATGGCAACCTCGCGAGCGATGGTCGGCCCACGCTCCGGGCGACCGCTCCAGAGCTCGTAGATGAAATGCTCGAAGCCGACAGACAATGCGTGATCTTTCCCGCGCATGCCTGGACTCCATGGTTCAGCCTCTTTGGGGCAAACAACGGATTCAACAGCCTCATCGATTGCTACCAAGATCGATCTGATAAAATATTCGCACTCGAAACGGGCATGAGTTCGGATCCCGCGATGAACTGGCGACTATCACAACTGGATCATCTGTCTCTAGTATCGAATTCCGACGCGCACTCCGCGTGGCCGTGGCGGTTGGGAAGAGAAGCGAATGTGTTCGATCTGGAGCAACTCACGTATCAGAATCTGGTTGGCGCGATCAGAGATAAGGACCCTAGACGTTTCTTGTTTACGATAGAGACCTCGCCTGCCTACGGCAAATATCACTGGACTGGACATCGTGAATGTCATGTTTCAATGTCCGCCAGGGACGCTCGCAAACTGGACGATACGTGTCCAAAGTGCGGAAAAAAGATGACTCGGGGCGTCGAAGAACGGATTGAAGAGCTTGCGGATCGACCAGAGGGGTACATGCCGAAAAAAGCAATCGGGTACCGCCATTTGCTCCCTCTCTCCGAGATTATTGCTATCGTAATCGGGGACGTCAATCCTGGATCGATGAAGGTCTGGGAAAAGTACAATATGCTCGTTGGAAAATTCGGGTCGGAATATTCTGTGATGCTAGACGTGCCAGAAGGTCAGTTGTTGCAAGTGGCTGGACCCGAGATCTCAGATGCGATTCTTCGGGTGCGGAATGACGACATATTTGTCGAACCAGGTTATGACGGTGTCTACGGAAAACTTGACCTCAAGAAACCCGCTCCAGTCAAGAAAATCGCGGGTTTGGGACTTGAACAGTTTGTCTAATTGGACTTGATCTTCAGCTTCTTCGGTAGATACTCATCAACGATATAGGTAAGCCCGTATCTGCTGAATGCTTCTTGTTCCGATTTCTTCTTGACCTTTCTGAAGGTATCTATCTCTCTCTGCCAGAGGCCGCCAGCATACCGGGGATCTTTCTCTAACTCGTTCAACCGTTTGACATCCAAGTCCGTCAGAGGATCGCTGGGGAGTTTGTAGTCTACAATGTCGGTTGCCCAGACTCCTCCCCAGATTGCGTCTGGAGTATTCAGCTCACGCAGATGGGCTGCGTTCGCAGATCCTGAAATGATGACCATGGCGATGTGCATTCCCCATGGATCACCGTCGGTGAATATGTAGACTGGGATGTCGAGTTCCTGGTTGAGCCTGCGAAGTAGGAATCTTGTTGCTCTGGGCGCTTGTCCCGCGGTGTGGATAAGGACCGCTTTGAAACGCTGGTGCACCCGTTCCTCTATAAACCTCGTGAACAATCCGCCTTTCTCGATCGCAATTACCTTGTCGACTTTGCGGCTGTCGGGTCGAATGAATTCCGAGGTTGTCAGGGCCGGTCCAATCATCACACCGTCAGGGTGAGAGGCTAGGTTTAGCCTGCGTCCTTCGTATCCAGGGACAGTGTACTCGATCGTCAAATCCCCGAAGATCGCGCTCCTTTCTTCAGGGTAGACGTTGAAGTCTTCTCTCGAGTATCCAGTCACAGTTTCTAAGTCGGTGATGAGATTGTCGCTTTCCTGCTGGTCCTGAAAATCCATCTCGTACGCTTGCGCCGAATAGAACACATCTCTCAACGTGCTGGTCTTGTTCTGCTCCGTGAGCTCGTCTGCGAACATGGCCGTCCAGAGGAGCTGTGTGAACGGGCGGAGATGCCTTACGTTTCGGGCGCTCCTCTTGACGGTTCTCTTTCCCAGAATGTACTGTCTTGTCTTGGAATCGTATAGTATGTTGGCTATGGATCGGCTGGGCATGCGGAATGTTGGAAATTCCTTTTTTTCGAGCTGGCCGTAGACCTGTCCGCCGAGGTCCCGCATCGCGGATAGGACCTTTTCCTTCCGCTCTTTGATGACGCCTTTACTCTTGCTCTTCTTCCTCTTCTGCACCATACTTGATCACTCCTCTGAGCAGCGGTTTGATATCTGGTTCTCTCTTCTCCTTTGCGAGTTTCGTCGAGAACTGGGCTACTTTCGGCAAATACTTCTCGAACACATCTAGCCGTCTCTTTTCCTGGGTGAGATGTTCACGTTTCGACAGGTAGAGCCTGAGGTTCCGACCAACTTCCCGGATAGCGTTGAGAATCTCATGCTCTACCTCAGGTCGGTCAGCGATGAATTCCTTTCCGACTGTCTTATAGGGGATCTTCGTACTGCAGACATGAATGAAAACGGCGAGCGGGGTTTCACCCGGGATGACCTTGTAATTTCGCCAATCAATCTCAGTGTCGACAACCTTCCATGACACATCGCTTGCCTCGTCGAAAAGTAGCGGAATCTTGTTTGCAAATCTGAAGAGGAGAATCTTGCCTTGCATCTCGATCTGCTTGGAGCTTGCGAGCCCGACTTCGATAATGAACGGAAACCCTCCGTACGTCGCAGGGCGTCTCTGAAGGGTAGTTACGAAGGCAGTGCCGCTCTCAATTTCCTGGTCCGTTATTCCAAGTTCCTTCTTTATTCCTGTTTCCATCAGGTCTTCGCCGAGAGGTGAGAGACAGGTGGGATCTGGAGAGAGAAAGCCATCGTAGCTCTTCATCGCGTTGACTAGCTTTACCATGTCTTGCGCGGACAGGTTTCTAGGATTCTTCTTTTGTCCGAGCTTTGCGAACTGGAGGAATTTGCGGGCTGTGGTCTCTCCTATTCTCTGGAAGTTCTTTCGCATGAACTCCTGCACGCTCTTAGCATTGGTCAGCTTCAGCATTCGCTGCACAGTTTCAACATCGACTCCATGTGGGTGAGGAGAGGTTTCAGTGGGTGCCGGTGGTACCTTTGTGGTGCCACGCAGAAACTTGTAGAGCCTTCCTCTTGGATCTACGAACGTAATGTTCGCGTACGGAACTATGATGGCTGTCTGCTTGAAGTATTCGAGAATCCTGGGCATTGCACGTGAGTAGTCGGCTTCTGTCTTGAACTCGATGATTGTGCCCTGCCAGTGAGGCTTGTTGGTCCGAGTCTTATTCTTGATAATGACGGGCTTGTTCTGTTGGATATCAATCCGAAGAATTACCTCAGCTATCCGAGATTTGGATCCAGTGCTAGAGGTGATGGCGGCCTCAGAATGCGTGGTAATCTGTCCATAGAGGAGGGCCATTTTCCCGCCGAGGCCAAAGGTTCCTCTTGTTTGTCGGAGTTTGTATTTCGACCCGTAGAGAACCTGACCGAAAGCGGATGGGATCACGTTAGATGGGATCCCTATGCCGTTGTCCTCAACCCTCACTATGTAGGTACCGGGGCCGTCCAGAGGACCGGACTCGTGGGACAATCGCACGTAAATGTCAGGCGGAATCCCGCCTGTCTCACATGCGTCCAGAGAGTTTTCGACTAGCTCTCGAATCGTCGAGTATATTGATCTTGACGGACTTGTGAATCCTGCGATGTCCCGGTTGCGATAGAAGAAGTCGGCGGCGCTTATTTCTTGGAAGACCTCGGCCACTGTCATTGGGCCCAATCCGCAAGGTCCGCATTGATCATGTTTTCTTTGCTGTAGGCACTTGGCCTTCCCAGAGTCCTAAAGCTTTCTCCTTCTTGATTTCCTGTCGTCTTCTCCTCAGGAACTTGTAGACAGTCCCGTGCTGTCGCCCTTTGATCAATTTCTCCAGAGCATCTTTCGCCATAGTGACGGCTTCATAGCCACCAATTATCGACACTGTGTGCCCGCTAACAGAGATGGCGGTTCCGGTCAGTTCTTCGAGAATCCTTCTGGTCTTGCCTTCCCTGCCAATGATTCTGCCATCAACCCTTCGAATCTCAGCCTCGTTCTTGCCGAAGAAGTCGTGAAGATCAATAATATCCAATGCATTGTCTTCGCTGAACAGCCTGAACGCTCGCTCGGGAGAAAATCCTCTCCCAATGGCAAGAACTATGTCCTTAGCTTGAAGCGCTCCCGACGGATCGGGAGCATCCGGTTTAACTCCGATTTCGACAGCGCCAGAAGGGCTGTCTATCCTGAGATCCACGAACAGCTTCTCTTCGATCGCTGACTTTACAGCGCCACCCGGACCAACAAGTACACCGACTCTATCCTTTGGTATTACCGTGGTCATCCTTGTCTCGGCCAATTTCTATCGAGCTCCTATGACCCTCGCTGGAGATTGCGTCCTAACGTTGAGGCCCTCAAAATAATGGTTGATGTTCTCGATATCTCTTTCGAGAAAAGCTCGGGCCTCGGGATGTTCTGTGGTGACTGCTTGCCCAAAGTCGATGATGACCGGGTATCCATTAGGAATCATGATATTATACTCGCTTAGATCGCCATGGACAAGTTTCGCCTTATCGTACAGTTGCTTGATTAGTTCGATGATTTTCTTATACCAATCCGCTGCCGCCTGAAGCCGCACTTCTCTAAGGACTGGAGCAGGTATTCCGTCTTTCCCGATAAACCCGAGAATGAGAACATTCTTCTCCACATGGATTGGCTTCGGAACGGAAATTCCTGCATGGTCCGCCAGTTCCAGATTCTTGTATTCTTTCGATGCCCATTGATCTACGAGAGATGTTGTGTCATGCGGAATATCCTTGAACCGCGGATCTCCGCGGATATACTTCAATCGGCCGTGCCGGAATATGTTGGATGTGGTGAGGAAAATCTTCACAGCTACTTCTTCTCCCTTCGGGTCTAACCCGTGGTAGATCTTGCTCTCCTTTCCCGATTTCATTGCACCATGGAGTTCTTTCAAGATCCCAGTGTTCAGCATTTTGAGAACTGTCATTATCGTTCGTCGGTCGAAAACCTCTTCGAGTGATTCCGTGTCTTCGCTCCATTTTATCCTCACTCGGCGTTCTTTGTCGTACCGGACTTCTCGTCGTCTGACATTTTCGTCGATCTTGTCGCTCAAGCAGACCTAGTCTTTCCTGTTGAAAAGTGAGGGGATGTCCGCGGTACAAATCGGTTGGTTTCAAGGGGAGCAGTAAATGCGCGTCTTAATTCGGACCGTATTCGTTTTTGGTCGCAAGTCGATAAGGCAAAATGGAGTCTTGGATCTCATGTTGCCGGATTCACATATGCTTACTCGAATCATAACATGATTTTGTCATATTCTTCCCCGGAAGCTATTTTGGAAGCTATTGCAAAGCCTTAAATTAACAACGGGGCGCAAATCAGCCCTTCTAACGAGATACCTTGGCAGAAGAGAAGTTATTCGTCCGAAAAGCAACTGGCCTGGTTAGGGAAATTGGGGCTATCACTGCAATCATAATTGTGATGGCCAATACCATAGGACTCGGATGGCAAAAACGGGTTTTCCAGTACACTGGTCTAGCACCCCTTCCAGAGAACCAGTATTGGGCGGGGATCCCTCCTATGACCATGGCATTTATCGTAGGTGGAATTTCCGTTCTCCTCTCAGTGCTAGCCGTCTCCGTTCTCGCTGCGGCAATGCCTCGTTCAGGCGGGGGGTACGTCGTAATTTCGAGAATCATTGGACCAGTCTGGGGGTTCTTGGCCGCCTGGCTTGAGTTCCTAAGCATTGCTTGGTCTTTCGGGATAATCGCAGTGGCCGTGTTCGAAGGCCTCTATTTCATTATGGGCCCTGTCGCATTCGGCCTCAACTTCGGTCCCCCAGCAGGGATTCCGCCGGATGAGTTCCTCTTCCTCGTAGGTATATTGCTGGTCGTGATTTTCACCGTGATTGGAGTCTTCGGAATAAAACTGACGGGCTTGTTACTCCAAGCGATGTTTTGGATTCCGGCCGTTCTCACTTTCTACGTCTTCGGACTTCTCAGTCAAGCGAACAACACGACGATTCTTTCAGGAATGCAAAACGTGCTAGGAGTTACGCCTGGCAATTACGTTGCCGCTGCAACGAATGCGACTTTAGCAAATAACCTTCAGAGCCAGGTTGCTGGAATTGGGGGGTATGCCGGTGCCTTCACTACCTGCCTTATCGGGGCATATTTTGCGTATATCGGATATGCAGCCTCGACATTTGTTGCTGGGGAGATAAAAGAAGCCAATAAGGCCCTGCCGAAGACGCTAGCAATCGCCTCTCTTCTAATAATCGCGCTCTACGTGAGCATATCGCTTGTTGGCGCGTATGCCCTCAAAGGGATAGGGCAAGTTACCGTTGGGAACAACACTTACTCCTTGCTGACCGCCTGGAGCTACCTGTCATACGGTGGAAAAGTGACTCTTGCCAGCGTAGGTCTGCCAACCGTAAAGTTGTGGACTACCACGGTCGCGGGACTTGCTGGCAGCGGTATCAATCTTGGATCTGCTAACGTACTGTTGGTCGTTTTTGGAGTGTTTTGGGTCGCAAACGACATTCCGCCATTCATTCTCACAGCTTCGAGGATCTTGTTCGCCATGTCTTTCGACCGAGTCTTGCCAGCGCCCTTGGCGAATGTCAACGACCGTTTCCATTCACCGATCAACGCCGTGATCATTGTCGGGATAGTTGCTCTTCTGGGGTGTTTCTCGGAGTCTGCGGTACTTGACCCCGGGGGTACGTTCAACCCTGGGAAGAATGCCGCGATTGCAGCCATACTCGGCAGCGGCGGTGGAGTACAAATAACCGACTTTTACGACTCATTCTTCTTCACATTATTTACCCTGTCGCTTGTGATACTACCGCTTCGAGCAAGTAAGCGTCAAATTTTTGACACTGCACCTTACAAACCAGGTGGAAAGTGGGGGATGCTCATTTTAGGACTGGCGGGCTTTGGGGCAAATCTGTTCGTTGACTACGAGTTCGTCTGGCCGCAGGGCTCTGACTTCGCGCTTTCACAGGTAAACTGGGCGTCCTCAACGCTGCTCAGCGATATCTCGGCCGTGATCTTTAGTATCGTGGTCGCCATACTAGCCATCGTCGTATACTACGTGCATAGAATGAGACGGGGCATAAACTACTCGACCATCTTCGCCCAAATACCTCCAGAATAGTGGCAATGTCCGGGAGCCTTACGCTCCCGGGTTCTCTCATTTCCGACGCCTCGACTCGATGACCTGCTAAGCTTGATTCAGCCGATTGTCTTAATTCCATCGTGTATCTCCTGGTTGCCGGAGTATTTCGTTGTCTGAGGAGACTTCAGCGGTCGACGCTTTTGAATCAAATCTTTTGCACGGAGGATCGCGTCTCATTGCTGATCTGTCAGAGTTCTTCAGAGATTACAAAGTTGATGACACGACTTTCGCAATCTACGCGAAGGGAAATACAAGAAACAAGGGCCTATTCCTATCTCGATTTTTCGCCTGGACAGTGCTTCCCAATTATCCCGTGTCACTCTTCTGTGTCGATGAAGGGAAGAATCTTCTTTCGACGGAAAGACTTCGTGTGCGGATGGATACTGTGATAAAGGTTATCGACCGGGATGAGTTGAAGTGGGCTTGGTTGGTTGTCTTATCGAATAGGGCCTTATCACCGCAGATCGTATCCTTCGTATCTCGGTATGATAGAAAGGAACTCGGACTCGCCGTTGCCAGCACCACATCGAAGCAGATCGTGTTCAGCAATAATCAAGTAGGAAGAAGCATTGGGAAGCAGCTGAAGTTGAGGAAAGCTCTGGGGTCCAACAGGCGTTGGGTAAGCTAACCAAGATTCAGATACCCGTATTGGCTTCCTATAGCATGCCGTTCGTCTTGCTCTGGGCCCTCGTAATTAACGCGATTCTCGCAAACTACCACGTCACTGGTGGACCCTTGAAGATCTTATTCCTTGGTGCTGCGTTTCCGCTCGGATTTCTTGTGGGTAGATTGATCTACGTCAAGCGGTCTCACATCGAGATTCTCTTCGACGACATCTCTTTTAGAGTGATCAAGGGGTCAAAGGAAACACAAACCGGATCTTGGAGAAGCTTTCGTCTAGTGTCGTTGGTGTTGGATCAGCTTGGCAAGCCGAACTTGAGACTCTACCGGTCATTGAAGGGCGAATATATCGATCTTCCCATCTCTCGGACGAATGCGGATCCCCAGAGGTTTAGAGACTACGTCCAGTCCTTGATTTCAGAAGTTAGGGTCAAAGAAGCTACCCCTCAAGTCGTTGAAGCCGCTTAGTTTTTCCACCTTCTAACTCGATGATGTATGCCCTGAGAATGCCTTCGGAGTACTCGCTTCCCGGGTTAATGCATTGTGTCTTTCCGATCTTCACTAGGCCAGGGCTTTCATGTATGTGGCCATGAAGCCCCAGCAGGGGTTGATATTTCTCTATGACCTTCCGAACCGAGGTTGATCCTACCGGAATAAACGCTGGTCTCCCTCCTTCGTAGACCGGCCGGAGAGTCGCGTCAAGTTTCGGAGCCATGTCAATGGTGGAATTGTAAGGGGGCACATGGAAGCAGAAGCACGACGTCTCGATTGACTTCAACTGTGACACGGTCTCCTCTAACTTCTCCAAAAGCTGCTCCTCGGTGCATTCCCGCGGGCTTTGCCAAGGGGTTGGGTTCGACCAACCAACGCATGCCGCTTCATGGAGATCATCGAAATGTACGACCGTCTCCTCCGCAAAGACAACGTTTGGGGAACTCTTTAGAAGGTCGTCGAGAACGAACTTGTCGTCGTTCCCCGGGTGTATGATTACTTTTGCATCGGGGGCTTTTTTTGGGATTAGTGACAGCCAGTCTTTTACCATCTCTACTTCCAGGTCCTCGAAGACCTTCTCTACGTACTCCGGATCCCGGCTTAGCTTTTCGACCTCAGCCTTAGAGCAAACATAGGGGAGGTAACAATGCTGGCGAATTTGCTTCTTGAGGTCGGAAAGGCCTTCCTCCGAAATCTTCACCTGTTTGCCTAGAAAGTTAGCGGTGTAACCTCCTTCAGGCTCCCTCACGATGGGAACCATCACTTTACTCGTCATGTCTCCTCCCATCAACAAGACGTTCGCGTTGAACATCGAGGCGGAGTTCAGGAACTTTCTCCAAACTACATCGCTTCCGTGAAAGTCCGAGGAGAAGATTATTCTAGTCTTGGGCAAACCCGAGTAAGGGAGAGCTTCGATCCCTTAAATCCTCTAGGGTAATTTTTGGCGTAGTATCTCGGGTTATACGAAATTTAAGTACGAAGCGAGAACTCTCTGCGCCTAGGTGGAAGAAGCTACCTACTCATGCAATCAGCAATATCTGACGAAGCGAAACGAATATTGGACGAGGCAAAGGGAAGAGGGATCATTCTTAGGCTCTTCGGCGGAGTTGCCGTAAAGTATCATTGTCCAAGTGCAACTCACAGGTCCCTCCAGAGATCCTATCCTGACTTGGATTTCTTTGGAAGAGGAAAACAAGGTCGAGAAATCAGGAAACTTTTCTTGGATCTTGGGTATGAGCCTAATCAAAGGTTCAACGCGCTCCATGGCGCTACTAGGTTGATCTTCGAAGACGCAAAGAATCAGAGGGTCGTAGACATTTTCCTTGATGTTTTTAGAATGTGCCATACTCTTCATCTTGGAGACAGGCTCTCTCTGGATGACTATACTATCCCCATCTCCGACTTGCTGCTGACAAAACTACAGGTTGTAGAAATAAATGAGAAGGATATCCGAGACCTAATTGCGATTCTGAAGGACCACGATGTAGTCGATCAAATCGCGCCCGGAGATAAGGAAGTAATTGATGCTGGCTATGTTTCACGCCTGTGTGAGGAGGATTGGGGATTGTACAAGACTATCTCGCTGACCTTGGGGAAAGTCCTATCCTTCCTTCCAAAATACGAGCTGGAACCTGAAGCTGAACAGAAGCTCGAAAGCCGAATCAACAAGCTTCTTCAGGCGATTGAGACGGTTCCGAAGTCGTTCAAGTGGAAGTTGCGTGACAAGGTTGGGGAGAAGAAGCGTTGGTACGACCTCCCGGAAGTCCCCATACGGACGGAATCGGTTTCTTCAGCGTGACAATTGGAGATTGAAGGGTTTACCTTCCTTCAACACTCGCGGAGGGACGTTTTCTTTCCACTTGCTAAGCCAGGATAGTTCGTCTCTCTGCTCCCGTAAATCGTCGGGGAGAAGCTGGGGTATCTCATCCATAATTGGATACCAGCGGCCACACTCGGAACACACGAGCAGTCCTTCGACGATCTCGTCTTTCTCCTCGAAGACGTGCAAGTCGAGGGGGTAGTGCTTGTCGATCGGACAAGCGAGGATATCCATCAACCGTCTCTTCAAGGCAATTCCTCTTGGACTCTTAGAGGTTAGGCCTTCCCGGATAAGGGTAACTATGACTGCGATTCTATTGATTCAGACTCAAGTGGTGCGCGGTTTTCTGGGCTGACGCATAGCGATTCTACGGTCGTCCTGTTGCAAGGTATGTAAATCCGGCCTCTTCGCACTCTTTCCTATTTCGCAGGTTTCTTGTATCATATAGGATAGGATGATCCCGCATAAGGCCGCTGATTTTCGAAAGGTCGACAGCTCGAAACGCATTGTGTGCCGTTGCTATGATGAGTGCGTCCGCGTCTCGGACGGATTCGGTTTCGGAGCTGCTGGATTCGTACACTTTCCCTCCCACTGTCACGCGTGGAACGTAGGGGTCAAAGACCCGAATCTTTGCTCGGGGTTGTTTGAGCAGTTTTAGGAGCTCTAGGCTCGGACTTCTTCGAGTATCTTTGACCTCGCCCTTGTATGCTAAGCCCCAGATGGTCACGGTAGAGTCTGTTATGTTTTTCTTGCTGGTTTTCAGCGCCATGGCCAACCGTTCAATGGTGTGGACGGGCATCATTTTGTTCACGGCCTTGGACGCGGATACTAAGCGCAGCGCGAATCCAGCCTGTTTTGCTCTGAAGACTAGATAGAATGGGTCCTTTGGAATGCAGTGTCCTCCAACTCCTGGACCTGGATAGTGTGGCATGAATCCAAACGGTTTCGTCGCCGCTGCGTTTATCGCCTCGATAAAGTCGACGCCCAAGGTCTCATGAAGGACCGCGAGCTCGTTCACCAATGCGATATTCACGTAGCGGAATATGTTTTCAAGCATCTTTGTAGCCTCGGCCACCGAAGGGCTTCCAACCGTGACCACAGAAGCATCCAATATCGCCTTGTAGAATTCAGCACCTAGTTGAGTCGACTGGGCGTTAATTCCTCCTACAACTTTTGGAATGTTTCTGACTCCGAACTTTGCATTTCCGTAGTCTATTCGTTCGGGGGAATAGACCAGAGCGAAATCTCTACCAGGTTTCCTTCCGTTTCGTTCAAGTAGAGGTTGGAAAATGTCTGTCGTAGTCCCGGGAAAACTTGTGCTCTCAACAATGACGAGTTTGAATCGTGAGAAATTCTTCGACAAGTCCCTTGCGACTGAACGGAGAAACGAAAGGTCCGGCTCGCCCTTGTCGTTAAGGGGAGTTGGCACACATACTATCACGATATCGGAACCGTTGGCCCCTTCAGATAGGCTCTCTGTGGCACTGATCGATCCAGTCCTTACAAGTTCAGGAAGATGTTTTTCGCTGTAAGCGTCTTCGACATAGCATACGCCCTTATTGATCATGGATACCTTGTCTTTTTCTACATCGACACCGATTACACGAAAGCCCGCTTGGGCAGAAGCGACTGCGAGGGGAACACCGACATACCCCAGACCTACAACGCACACATTCGCCGTCTTCGATCTGATCTTATCTAACGAGACAGCTGTATTTTCGTTCAACTTATCCCCTGCTTCCCCGCTAGGTTTATCGTGCTAAGAATCTTGGCGACTGGGTCTTCCATCTTCGCGAGAAGTTGTTTTCCCCTCATTGACTGACCTTCAAACGCTTCCGGCTCGGTTAGCATTCTATGAACCCTGGTCGAGATTTCCCTAGGCGACCTAATTGTTTCAACCAGACCGAGCCGCTCTAGATACTGAATGTAAAGCGGCTTAGGCCCCGGAAAGCACGAAATTGAAGGGATGCCCAGGAGGGCAGCCTCCACAGTCATGGTGCCCCCCGATCCAACAAAGGCCGACGAATACGAAAGCAGGCTAGTCGCATCAACTATCCTGTCAACTACCGTGACCTCTTCACCGAAGCGCTTCCTAATCACGGGAGCTTGCATTCCGTACCGTGTAGAGACGACCACTTGGCAGTCTAATCCCCGCCTCAACAACCAATCAATGACCGGTCCCACCACAGGTTCCTTGTCGCTGGCTTTTCCCATGAGATACGAGGCAAAGGCTTCCTCCGTTCGGAAAACAACAATCGGTTGATCCTTCTTCAATTTCAATTGGCTCAGAACGTTGTGGTTTGGACGATGACGTTTGAGCCAAGCCGCAGGGTCCAGAGCTCTGTAGAGAATGACCCTCCGTAGGGGTCCGCCGAACTCTCTCCAAACGGATCGACCGATGATCCACGGACAGCATAGGAAAGTTGTCAGAGGTATCGTCAACCTGGCTACCATCCAAGAGTGAGGCGAGTCATTCGCAGCAACATGTGGTATTCCGAGGCCGAATGCGACCCGAGATGCCTCGACTGATGAGAAGGAGACAGCCACGTTAGGCTTCCAATTCTGAATTAGGTTCGCGAGTTTTGTAATCCTCTCGGCGCTCGCGGTGAGTTTTCCGAAAGCCGTTCCTCCACCGTGGCTTCCCACCACCGAGAATCGCAGTTTCTTCAGCTTGAGAGTCTGTTCGGCTTCGCGGTAGACACGGGTTGTAATCAATGCCTCATATCCTTCCCGCTTCAGCGCGTGGTACAAAGGCTCGAAGAAGAGCGCCTGTTTCGGCGTTAGAACTTCAATCCAGACTTTCATAGTCTATTTTCCGGGCAACACTCGAGGCAAACGACAAGTAGATAAAAGATGCAAATATTTTGACCCTCGAATCATTTCTGTGAGGAAGACTGGCGTCATTCATGTTAACTGGCTATTGACGCCATCTCGTAATGACGGCAACTTCTCCTTGTCGACCTCCCGATATTGTAATGGATCCGTATCAATTGGTTAACCCGTCAACGCAACTATCTGCGGTTTCCGCAAGATTATGGTGGTTTCTGACGAGCAATCAATTTTCCGAATCCAAGATTGCTATCATAGGCAACGAGCCGGAAGCACTCTTGCTTTCAATCTTGTTTGCCGAGGCAGGCCGTCCAAACTACCTCGTAGGGCGTTTCGATGAAGCCAAGACGAAAAGAACGGATACCGGCGGGCTAGGCGAAGCGAGATGGTTGCTAGGGGTTCACCGGAAAACAGGAACTACCACTCTCCTGTCGGGCGTAGAAGCGCTCTCTGCGAATCCACCCTCGATTATTGTCTTGACCGGGCATGCCGTGAGTCAAAGGGAGATTAGTGAGCTCGAAATAACTACTCGCGCCATTTGCAAGTTTATCTCTCGTGGGACAAGCCTCACTTTTACCGGGTTATGCCGACCAAACTTCACCGATACAACCCTTCGACAAACCATCGAGAAGCACAGCGGCCACACTGTTGGCAGAGATCTCCAGCTAAGCTACGTGCCCTTGTTTTGGAGCGGGGAGACCCTTCAAAAATTTAGAGAGAAACCGAAACTCATCGCAGGAATAGGGACAGGTGCACTCTCGTTGGCTCAGGAGATTTTTCTTGCTGTATTCCCCTCCATCAGTACGAGTTCAAAACTCAGCGCCGCTGAGGCGGCCGGCCTCTTTGGGCCAATCTATAGAGATGTGTTGCGAGCTTTGGAGTTCGAACTAGCAACCCTCTGCGAGGCTGATGGAGTGGACTATTCTGAGGCTCTCGATCTCAGCAGGCAATCTGGAACTGACAACCTAGGGATCCCCAGCACTTTCGTGGTTAGAGACGCAATTGCGAGCAACATAGCGATTGGTAGCTCGGGTAGCCGAGGAAACCTGAGCGTGGTTCGGGCAGCTCGTCGAATAAACGAGTCGGGTGAGCAAAAGGTTCTGGACTTGGTGAAGAGTGCATTGTCTCTTTGCGGAAAACGCTTTCGGCATTCTAGAATTGCAATCTTGGGTTTCAGTGGGCTGGAGTCGCCCCGGGATTCGAAACCTAGTACGCCACAAATTATTCGGACGCTTGAAAGAAGAGGTGCAATACTTTCAGTGTACCCTGGGAGAGACAATCGATGGTTCGAAGCTGGCGTCCTAGGCGATGGGGTTAGAGTTGAGAACTCGCCGTTGAGAGCTGCATCGAGGACGAGCTGTGCTCTAGTCGCATTAGACAGGTCGGACTTTGCGGAGATAAGTCCGCAAAAGTTGGCTTCGGAGATGAGCCGTCCAGGGGCAGTATGCGATCTGTCAAGGGTTCTGGAAGCTTCAAATGTGGAGAGAGCGGGCCTCTTCTATACTTCTATTGGAAGAGGCAGTTCGAGGACTTGAAACGTGTCGGCGCCGGCGTCATAGGAACCGGATTCTGGGGCGAGAATCAAGTGCGAGTCCTCCGCCAAAATCCCAAATGCAATCTTATCGGAATCTGCGACTCTAATCGCGAGCGAGCAAGACAGGTCGGGTCGAAATATTCGGTTCCGTGGTATACCGATACCCATGAGTTTCTTCGCATTCCCGAAATTGAAGCCGTGACGGTCGCAACACCTACCCACACACACTTCCAAGTCGGGACTAGGATTCTGGAAGCTGGAAAGCACCTTTTGGTGGAAAAACCAATGACTGGGAATCAGGAACAAGCTCGCAAACTCGTCGCCACCAGCTCAAAAGCAGGTTTGAAGCTTATGGTCGGATTTATTGAACGGTTCAACCCAGG
>Ga0209058_1000738_pt1 | contig 28644 bp, 29 predicted proteins | sample GraSoiAngelo_147_FD_185904 | JGI IMG/M metagenome (GOLD analysis project Ga0209058, IMG submission 185904) | Grasslands soil microbial communities from the Angelo Coastal Reserve, California, USA - 14_1009_05_40cm (SPAdes) (version 2) | ecosystem: Environmental > Terrestrial > Soil > Grasslands ... | reverse complement strand
CCAGCCGGATACGGTCGAGACCGGGAACGATGAGAAAAGCCCGCCGGAAGAGGCGAAGGAATTCGAATTTCACTTTTTGCCGCGCGACATCAAAGCGCACCTCGATCGTTTTGTGATCAAACAAGACGAAGCGAAAAAGGTACTCTCGATCGCAGTCTGCGATCATTACAACCACGTCAATCACGTCCGACAGCTGGAGAGGGAAAATGCCAATGGCGCAGTCGAGACGGAATACGCCAAGCAAAATGTTATTCTCGTCGGCCCGACCGGAGTGGGAAAGACGTATCTGATCAAACACATCGCTGATCTGATCAAAGTCCCTTTCGTTAAGGCGGATGCGACGAAGTTTAGCGAAACCGGTTACGTTGGCGGTGACGTGGAAGATTTGGTGCGCGAACTGGTGCACAAAGCCGATGGCGACGTGAATCGGGCGCAGTTCGGGATCATTTACATCGACGAAATCGACAAGATTGCTTCGGCCGGCAACATGATCGGGCGAGATGTCAGCGGTCGTGGTGTGCAAACGACATTGCTGAAATTAATGGAAGAAACCGAAGTGCCATTGCGCAGCGCGATGGATTTGCAGGGACAGATTCAAGCGGCCTTGGAATTTCAAAGGCGCGGCAAATCGAGCCGGCAAACCATCAACACCCGTCATATCCTATTTGTCGTTAGCGGCGCATTCGAGCGTTTGAAAGAACAGGTTTCGCGTCGAGTCAAAGGCCAGATCGGATTCAGCGCCGAACCGATCCGCGTAATGGATAACGAGCTTTTCCAATTTGTTACCACGCAGGATTTCATCGAGTTCGGGTTTGAGCCGGAATTCATCGGCCGTTTGCCGGTGCGCGTTGTTTGCGAAGAATTGAGCGCGGATGATCTCTTCAGCATCATGAAGTATTCGGAAGGTAGTTTGCTGCGGCAATACGAACGCGCTTTTCGTGCTTATGGTATCGCCATCAGTTTCGAGGATGAGGCGCTCCGCTTAATGGCGCAGGCTGCGGCGACGGAGAAAACCGGCGCGCGCGGCTTGCTGACGGTGTGGGAAAAACTATTTCGCGATTTTAAATTTTATCTCGCCGGCTCCGGCATCAGCCAACTGCGGGTCACGGCCGAACTAGTGCACGAACCGAAACGCGTTCTCGATCGCCTGCTGGCCGAAGGTCACAAACACGAGGCGGTCGTACTCGATCAACAGATTGATGTCTTCAGCGAATCATTTCGGCGGCAACACGATGTGGAAATCGCGTTTGAAGAGGCGGCGCGGTGCCGGCTGGTCGAACGTGCGCAAACCGAAAAAATGTCGATGGCGGATTTGACGGCGCATCTATTTCGCGATTTTCATTTTGGATTGAATTTGGTGCGCAAAAATTCTGGACAGAATAAGTTTACCCTGCCGCTTTCGGCGGTGGACGCGCCGGACAAATTTCTCAGCGATCTGGTGGTGCAATCCTATTATCCTGCACGCCAAACGAACGAAGTCGGATGAAACGCTCGCTTCTTTTTGCGTGCATTATCGCAGTCGCGGTCGCGGCGGTTGCGAGCATTTCACACGCGAGCGGATGGCTCGGCGGGGTTGAGCTGCCGCTGAGAAACTGGATGGAGAAATTGAACGGTCCAGCCCGCGATCTTGGCAAGATTTGGCAATACAGCCTGATCATTCTCCTCGGTTTCGCCACAGCATGGATCACGATCACGAGCGCTCGAAGGCATGGCGTCGCCCTGCTCGGTCTCGCGGTAATTGCGGAGCTTCTGACGCTCACTTGGGTTCTGTCGCTCTATCACATTTTCTTTGCCCCGCTATCCTGCATTCTCGCTGTCATCCTCGGTTACGGCGGGGCGCTAGTCTACCTTGCAATTGCAGGACGCAAACGTGCCGGCATTCCCCTTTCCTTGTTCAATGGCAAACTCTCGAGCACACAAATTACGCGTTTACGCTCCGGCGAAGTTGAATTCGACGGCAATCCGCGCGCTTTCGAAACCAGCGTGGTGGTGTGCGATTTGGCCAATAAATACGATTTCGCTGACTCCGACGAGCCCGGTGTGGTGGCGAAGGCCAGCGAGAGATTTACCGCGCGCGCGGCCGAATTATTGCGCGATGCCGGTGCTTACTTGCATGCGGCCGACGGCGAGGGCGTCGTTGCCGTGTTTGGATTCCCAGGGGCGCTGAACGACCACGCGGAGAAAGCGGTGCGCGCCGCATTCGATCTCGCGCGTGCATTTGCCGAAAACTCAAGCGGCAGCAACGGCCAAAACGCCACTGCCGGCGCGCATGTCGGGGTTAGTTCCGGCTCAATGATCACCGCGCCAACGGAGGAAAAGCAGGACATTTTTGTGTTAGGCGAGCCGATCGAGTTAGCCCGACGCTTCTGCGTCGCCAATCGCTTTTATGGCTCGCGGATCCTCATCGGGCCGCGCACCTTTGAGCTGGCCAACAACGCCATCGTTGCGCGCCCGATCGATTTTCTCAGCGGTGTCAACGCCCAGGAGCGACATGAAATTTATGAGCCGCTCGCCTTCACCGCTGATGCGCCCAGCGAATTAGTAGCGCGGCGTGATTCGTTTTGGAACGGTGTCGTCTTATACCGAGAGCAGCGTTGGGCCGAGGCCTACAGTGAATTCCAAAAGGCACGCGGACCGAACCACGAGGAAGATGCGCCGCTTAATCTTTATCTGCGCCGTCTCGAGCCGCTCGCCCTGCATTTAATGGAATCGTCGGCGAAATAGGTCCGAGCCCCGGACTGGCGGATTCGAGCGGACTGGCGATCAGAGTTTTGAAAAGAACCGAATATCCAGAAGCGCTTCGTGATTTAATAACGCAGTTACGGCAAATGCCCGGCGTCGGGCCGCGCTCGGCCGAGCGCATTGCCCTGTGGATGGTACAATCGCGCAACGATCAACCGGAACAAATTGCGGGCGCGATTTCAAAAACGCGCGCCCAGATTCATCCCTGTAAACTTTGCGGCTTTTTTGCGACGGACGAGCTTTGCGAAATTTGTCGCGATGATTCGCGGTCGACCGATTTGCTCTGCGTGGTCGAGCAACCGACCGATATTCTTCCACTGGAAAAAACCAGCGCTTTCCGCGGACGCTATCACGCACTCGGTGGCCGAATCGCGCCGCTCGATCACGTCGCGCCGGAAGATTTGCGAATCAAGGAGTTGCTTGATCGAATCGAGCGCGAAAAATTCTCGGAAATCATTTTCGCGCTCGCGGCCGATGTCGAAGGCGAAGCGACTACGAACTATCTGGTCGAGTTACTGAAAGGAAAATCGGTAAAATTAACTCGCATCGCGCACGGTTTACCGGCCGGGGGCGGTCTCGAATCGGCTGACGAACTCACGCTTTACCAAGCGCTGACCGGAAGAACGAAGCTGTGATCGAGTTTTAAGCTTTAAGTGTTAAGCTTTAAGAGGAATTGCGAGTGGAACACTTAAAACTTAAAGCTTAAAACTTAAAGCTGCGAAGCCATGTCCCGCGCCAAAATTGATCCGGCTCTACACCAAGTCCAAAAACCGCCATGGATCAAAGTGCGGCTGCCATCCAATCCGGTTTTCTTTTCCACCAAAGCGCTGATTTCTGATTTGCGATTGCATACGGTCTGCGAAAGCGCGCAGTGCCCGAATCGCTGGGAATGCTGGAGTCAAGGCACGGCGACAATGATGATCGCGGGCGATCGCTGCACCCGTGCCTGCGGATTCTGCGCAGTCGCAACGGCGAAACCGTTTGCCCTGGAAGAAGATGAGCCGGAGCGAGTGGCCGAAGCAGTACGCCGGATGAAATTGAAACACGTCGTCATTACCGCAGTCGCGCGCGATGATCTGAAGGATGGCGGCGCGAATCACTTCGCGCGCACCATCAACGCCATTCGCGAAATGGACCCGAAAATTATTATCGAAGTGTTAGTGCCCGATTTTCATGCTCAGGACTGGTGCATTCAAATCGTGCTCGATGCCGCGCCCGACATTTACAACCATAACATGGAAACGGTCGAGCGCCTGACACCGATCGTTCGTTCGCGCGCGAAATACCGCACCTCCCTGCGGGTTTTGAAGCGCGCGAAAGAGCTTTCACCGAAAGTAGTAACGAAGAGCGGCGTCATGCTTGGTCTTGGTGAGACCGAACCGGAGTTATTTCAAACGATGGATGATTTGCGAGAAGTAGGTGTGCAAGTTCTTACGATGGGCCAATACCTTCGTCCGACTCCGCAGCATTTGCCGGTGGTTGAATACATCACGCCCGCTCAATTCGAATTCTTCGGCGAGATTGCGCGCAAAAAAGGATTCGAACACGTCGCCTCCGGCCCGCTCGTACGTAGTTCGTATCACGCGGCCGATTTTCATCCTGTCGTTCGCTAGTGATGGAACGCGATCGTTCGCGAATCGCGGCGGTGATTCCTGCATATCAGGAAGAGAAACACGTCGGCGAAGTAGCGCGGCGGGCGCGGGCGCAGTTGGAACACGTTCTCGTGGTCGATGATGGATCAACTGACTCGACCGCAGAGCGAGCGCGATCCAGCGGAGTCGATGTCGTTGTTCACCCACAAAATCGCGGCAAAGGTGAATCGATCAAGACCGGGTTGCATTATTGGCTCGAACGCGGCAGTGAATACGTCGTGTTGCTCGACGCCGACGGGCAGCATTTGCCTGAAGAAATTTCGCGCTTTGTAGAGGCCGCGGCGTCGGCCAACGAAGCGAAAATTTTCATCGGCTCGCGCATGAATGACACAAGCGTGATGCCTTTTGTGCGACGAATCGTGAACCGTTACATGAGCGGCAAAATTAGTCGGGTCTGCGGCCAGCAAATTCCGGATACGCAATGCGGCTTTCGCATGCTGCATCGCGACATCATTCCGGACGTTCTGAGCGGCGCCAGCCGTTTCGAATACGAGACCGAAATGCTCATGATCGCGAGCAGGCAGCATCAATCCCGTGCGGGATACCCTGCGTTTCTTCAAGTTGATGCGGCGATATCGGAAGCTGTAGTGGCAGCCGTGTCGGCTGCAGGAATTCCAGCCAAGACAGCAGAGATCGTTTCGGCGAAACGCCGAAACCAACACGCGACCGCGTGCGCTACCCAGACTAAATCAGACCGCGCCGTTTGAAGTCGCCGATGTTTTCGCCGGCAGAGCGCTCGATCATTTCGATGGTGAACTTGAGTAGGCAAACTTCCCACGCTTCATCCACCCCTTGAATGATCGCGCCATTGGGATCACCGGCGCGCTCTACTGCACGCCGGGTGCGATCGATGACCGACTGCAACGAGGCACTCACGGTTTTTTCCGTGACGCCAGACTTGCGAAATTGAAACCCGTAGCGCAGCACCGCAATCTGCCGCGCGTGCTCGCGCAGCCGTTCCACGTACTCCTGCGCTTTTTCACCGAAACCTTCCAGCATCATTCGGCAAAAATACTCCGGGCTAAGAATTTTCGGGCGCTCAGCTTCAATCCGGCCGGTGCGAATGCGGACCTGATCGACCCGGTCCATCAGCTCGGAGATGAGATGAAACTCGAAGTTGGTGTTGCCAAAGGTCGCGATCTGTCGTTCCGGCGCGAGAATAACCTGCGTATTCTCAATGGCGTACTCGATATCGTCCTGTTTCAAGATTGTGCGCACGAGAATACGACAAAGGAGGCACAATTTCCAGAAGTTGGTGATCCGGAGCAAATTGTCGACCGCCCAAGGTCGATCGGCTACGCCGCCTCATTACTCCTCCCGAGCATCATGCGCATCATGCGCATGCCCTAAATTCGGCATCGACCAGGAGACTGCTCGATCCACCCCGCTACTTTTTCTCCAAGAGCGGCAGGAACGGTTCGTAGCCATCGTCTTTCATTCGTTCGATCGGAACGAAATGGAAGGCGGCCGAGTTGACGGCGTAGCGTTGGCCCGTCGGCGAAGTCGGGTCGGGAAAGAGATGGCCGAGGTGGGCATCGCTGCGCTTGGCGCGAACCTCAGTGCGCTGCATGCCGTTCGAAGTGTCCATTTTCTCGACGAGGAGATCTTTCGAGATCGGCTTGGTAAACGTGGGACGGCCCGTGCCGCCATCAAATTTGTCGAGCGAAGTGAAGAGTGGTTCGCCCGTGATGACATCGACGTAGATGCCGGTGCGTTCGTTGTTCCAAAACTCATTTTGGAAGGCGGTCTCTGTGCCATTCTCGCGCACGACAGAATACTGTTCCGGCTTTAATCGGTGCTTCAAAGCCGCGTCACTCGGCACGGGCCGATTCGGATCAAAGCCTGTGACCTCCTTGATTCGTTCGTGCGCGAGAAAAAAGAAGTAGATCGCTCCGACGGCGAGCACGGTTACCACGATGAGGCCGATGTACGTGCTGAGGGTCGATTTTTCCTCGCTGGTGATTCGACCTCCGTTCATGGAATCGCGAAATTGAATCAGAAACCCACCAACTTCGTCACTTCTTTTTCACAAACAAGTTTCGACAAAGGACGTGCTCTTCAGGATCCCGGTATCTCCGATGCAAACTGTAACGTGTTGTCCCCCGCCGGCGAAGAAGAAAGCGCCTGCGAGCTTGCCGAGGGCGAATCTGTAGTCGGGATTGGTGATCCCGTTGCTATTGAAACGCCGTCCCACCGAGAATTTATCTGTATCACCTCAGATGCCCGGTTCGATTAGAGGTGACTCTACGGGCGCTTCCGCGGCCATGCGTTTAGTCGCGCGCCAGCGCAAAACCGCTTCCGCCGAAACAAGGACAAGCGCGATCCAGATGAGGAGAAAAGTAATGAAATGCTGGCGGGTGAATGTCTCGTGATAAACAAAAAGGCCAAGAATGAAACTAATGCTGGGCGAGAGATACTGAAGGAAGCCAATCGTGACTAATCGTAAATGTCGCGCCGCATAACCGAACCAGACCAGCGGCACGGCGGTCACGATCCCGGTTGTCGCTAGGATCGCGGAAAGAGGGAGGTGCGACGGGCCAAAGATCAGCGCGCCGCGACTGGCGAGAAGAACAAGATAAATTAGGGCCAGGGGCAGGAGAAACAGTGTTTCCAAAAACAACCCTGGAATCGCGGCAGTGCCAGATTGTTTCCGCAACAATCCGTAGAGGCCGAAACTGGTGCAAAGCCCCACTGCGATCCACGGGAAATGGCCGTAGCCGAAGCCGAGAATACAAACAGCGACAGAAGCAATGAGAATGGAAACGATCTGCGAGGGACTGAGTCGCTCGCGCAAAATGATGGCGCCAAGCATGACATTCACCAGCGGCGTCATGAAATAGCCGAGGCTGGTTTCGAGGACGTGACCGATGTTGACCGCCCAAATGAAAAGTAACCAGTTCAAGCCGACCATGACGCCGCTGCCGAAACAAAAAAGTGCGCTGCGTCGTGAGCGAACGTTGCCGATGACTTCCCGCCAACGCTTTTGCCAGCTCAGCAGGACGCCGAGAAACACAATGGTCCAGACAAAGCGGTGCGCCAGAATTTCCAAGGCAGGAACTTTGGTAAGCAATTTCCAATAAATCGGAACAAGTCCCCACGTTGCGAAGGATGCAACTCCGGCGAGGAAGGCAGATGTATGTTGCGGATCAGCTCCACCAGACCTGGCCATGCTCGCTCGTATTTCATCAATTGGAGTAGTTCTGCAACCCTTCACTTGCTGGCGATGAGATAGTTTGTAATGACGGAATTCTGCAGCTGATCACGTGAAATCATTTTTTGTCGAACTGAAGCGCCGCAAGGTCTATCGCGTTGCCATTGCCTACGCGGTCGCCAGCTGGTTGCTAATTCAAATAGCAACCCAGGTTTTTCCCTTCTTCGAAATTCCAAACTGGGCGGTGCGCCTGGTCGTAATTGTGCTGGTGCTGGGATTTCCGATCGCACTCCTCTTGTCCTGGATATTCGATCTCACTCCGCAGGGAATCAGGCGCACCGAGGAAAGCGACAGAAGTTTAGCTCCGCCGGAGGTCCTCCCCGCCGCAACGCGCAACATCCCCGAAAAAAGCATCGCCGTTCTCCCGTTCGAAAATTTGAGTGACGACAAAGAGAACGAATACTTCGCGGCCGGAGTTCACGATGACATTCTCTCGAATTTGGCAAAGGTCGCGGACCTTAAAGTCATTAGCCGCACCTCGGTGCAACAATTCAAGAGTGGCGCGCGCAATTTGCGTGAAATCGGGCTGGCATTGGGTGTAGCACATATTCTGGAAGGCACGGCACGCCGCGCTGGTAATCGCATCCGGGTGAACGCGCAGTTGATTGACGCGCGTAGGGACGCTCACCTTTGGGGGGAAACATTCGATCGCGAGATCACCGATCTATTCGCGCTGCAAAGCGAATTAGCCGAGCGAATCACCCAGGCATTGCAGGCAAATCTTTCAGCGCGCGAGAAAACCAACCTCCAAACCCATCCCACGCAGGACATCCTTGCCTACGAACTTTTCCTGCGTGCGCGCGAGCTGTTTCACTGGGCCGGCAGCGGCTATTCGTACGACAAAGGAGCAGATGCGCTTCGATTGATCGATGAGGCGATCAAGCGTGATCCGCAATTTGCGCTCGCTTACGCCTTGGCCTCGCGTCTGCACTCTGAATTGTTTTGGTTCGGCTATGATAAAAGTGACTCGCGTTTGGAAAAAGCGAAGACAGCCGCCGATACTGCGCTGAAACTTCAGCCGAACTTGGGCGAAGCGCATCTCGCGACTGCCTTTTATTATTACTATGGTTTTCGGCGGTACGATGTTGCCCAAGAGCACGTCAATGCCGCAGTTCGCGCGATTCCAAACGACGCCGAAGTGCTTAATACCGCTGGAGCGATCGCCCGGCGGGACGGACGATGGAATGAGGCGGTAACTAAGCTGGAGCAGGCGCGCGATCGCGACCCGCGAAATCTTTCGGTGCTATGGGGTTTAGTAGAAAGTTATCTCGCCCAGCATGAATACGCCAAGGCCGAGGGAACAGTGAGCAACGCGCTTTCCGTTTCGCCGACCGCGCCCTTCTTTGTGCTGGCTCGCGGCGCGATTGCGTTATTTCGCGATGGAGAGACCGCTCCTCTTCGTTCCGCCTTGGGGCAAATCCCGCGCAGTTTTGATCCCGGCGGAGCGACCAGCACGATCGCGCTGCGTCTGAGTTTAATGGAACGTGATGTGAAGGAAGCTGATCGCGTGCTTACCGCCTGCGCCCACGAAAAACTTGATGACAATGGTTTGAGTGGAGTCGCCGGGGCACTCGACGGGTACATCGTGCCGAAAAGTTGGTACGCTGGGCTAATTGCCCGGGCTCGCGGTGACGAATCGTCAGCGCGAGCCGCTTTCGAGCAAGCCAAACGGGCGGTGCGAGATGATCTGGTGCAATGCCCGGAAGACGCCAAAGCGCTTGCCATGCTGGCATTAATTCACGCTGCATTGGGAGAGAAAGAAGATGCGCTTGCTGCTGCGGCTCGCGCTGGGGAGCTATTGCCCATCGCCAAAGATTCGTTCGACGGACCAATCCTCGCGACGACGCTGGCAGCGGTAAGCGCCAAGCTCGGCGAGAATGAATCAGCGATTCGACAACTGGAATCTTTAGTCGGAATTCCGAATGGGCCCACTCCGGGAACTTTGCGAGTGGAGCCGGAGTGGGATTCTTTGCGCGACGATCCACGCTTTAAAAAGCTGGCTGAGGCGGAATGAAAGGCACACAGACTTGTAGTCTGTGTGCCCAGCGGAGTTCTACTCCGCTGTAATAGGAGCAGCGGAGAAAATCTTCGTTGGGCGCACAGGGCACAGCTCTGTGTTCCGCCATACGGCTGAGAAAATTAGCGCGACGGCGCAGGCGTAACGGCCTTTGGCCAGGCTGCGATCGAATTGCTGCTGATTGTAACCCAATGGCCTTGATAGGGCGGTGTCGGGCGCGATGGAAAGGGCGAGCGGATAACCGCACCCGCATTCCCTGCTGCGACGGCAACCAAAATTGCCACGAGGAAGTGAACCCTTCGGCTCGCGAAGGACTTTAAGCGCGGCGTTTTCACGCGATGTTGTATTGCAGCAACCATGCCAATCGGACATAGAGTCTATGAAAATTTTAACCCCCGATCCAGAAAAAAGTGATGGCACAAGCCAGAATCGCTGTCGTTAACCAATCAATCACCTGCCCGAGTACCACCATCGAGTGCATGCGAACGTAGATGGCGGCCTCGATTGCGACCGGCGCGGCCAGCGCGATCCAGATAACGGCGGCGAAGCGTAACGCTCCCACCATCCCGTCAGCAAAAAAGCCGACGTGAAAACGCGCGACCAAGACGTAGAGGATGGAAATCGCGATGGCCGACAGCACTCTTACGAGACTCGAGAGTGCATAGTTGCGGGGGCCTTCCGGCCGCCAGGTTTCCGGGGTAGCGCGTTGATAACGATGGAAAACCAACCCCATCCAGAACCAACTGGTGAAGATGGAGACGACGCCGGCGATTAATCCAGGGATAATGGCTGCACGCAAAGTGTTCATAGCGGTTTTCGCGGAAAATAACAGTTACCTGATTCGGTGGCGAGAGAGTTTACGGCGTGCCTCGGGCGGGATAAGATTGGCGGAAACGAATGCCTGAGTTTGCCTATAAAGCCCGCAACGCGCAGGGCGGATTAGTCGAGGGGGTTTTGAACTGCCCCGATCGCGCTGTCGCCATTCGCCAGATCGAACAGCAAAACTGCATTCCTATTCGCATCGATCCGGTGATGACAGCTGCACCCGCTACGGCAGTACCAACGGCGCCCCGCAATTTCGTGCCGAAAATTTTCAACCGCGGCACGCCCGAACGCCCTGATGTTCCGGCGCAGACGTTAAAGATTCCGCACAGTCAGTTGCTCGTTTTCACGGAGCAGCTCGCGCATTTGCAACAAGCGGGCATGACCCTGGACGAAGGGCTCGGTGTTCTGGAGAAGCGTTTAAAGCATCCGCGGGTGCAGCAGATGATTCGCACTTTGCACCAGGCACTGGTCGACGGTCGTAGTTTTTCTCAGGCGCTTCGTGAATTCCCGCGCATTTTCCCACCGCTTTACGTGAACCTGGTCGCGGCAGGTGAAGCGAGCGGCGCGTTGCCGGAGATTCTTTTGCGTTTGGTGAAGCACCTGATGCAGGCAAAAAGTCTGCGTGATCGAGTGCAACAGGCGCTGATTTATCCGACTTTTCTTACACTGGCGGGCGCAGCGCTCATTACCGTCTTCATTACTTTCATGGTGCCGCAGCTCACCCAATTCATGTCGCAAAATGGCGGAGCGCTACCGTTGCCGACGCGTATTTTAATGCAAGCAAACCACCTTCTCACAACCTACTGGTGGTTGGGTGTCCTAATTGTTATCGGGGGGCTTGCCGCCTGGCGGGCCTTTGTCCGGAGCGACGAAGGGCGCATTGCCTGGGACCGATTTCGCCTGCGCATTCCCGGTTATGGTCGCATCGTCCAGCATAGCTATTACGCGCAGTTCTCCCGCACGCTCGGCACCCTGACCGAAAACGGGATTCCACTTTTGCGATCACTCGATCTCCTCGCCGAAATCGCGGGCAACCGTTACATCGAGAAAAAGTTAACGGAAGTCAGACGCGGGGTGGTGGACGGTGCGCATCTTTCGGCGGCGCTTGCGGCGCAGCAAATGTTCCCGGACTTGCTCACCGATATGATGGCAGTGGGCGAGCAAACCGGGCACTTTGGTCAAACTATGATGACGATCGCAGATGTTTACGAGCGGGAACTCGATCGCACCGTCAGCATCACCTCGGGGCTGATTGCGCCGGTCATCATCGTTATCATTGCCATTGTCGTTGGCTTTGTCGTTTATAGCATTTTGTCCGCGGTATTCTCCATGACGCAAAGTTTGCAGTTTCGGATGCGCTGAGATAGCATCCGCCCAATTTAATGCGTCGGCGAACTTTGGCGTTGGGACTGATCCTGGCGGCGCGAACCCTTCTCGCGCAGGAGGCGGTCAGTCGCGATTCGATTCTTGCTGGACAATCTCCCGCCTTTGCCATCACACCTCCCGTTAGCGGTAACGCCTGGATTGATCTGCGGCAGAATGCGAAGCCGGGCGCCGTCCAAAGCGTCCCCGATTGGGTCGAGGCGGTAACGTTCATGCCCCCGGACGCGCAGACAAATGCCGCCGCGCCGAGCGTGTTTCGCATTCGGCTGGCAAGGCCAGGCGGTCGTGCCAGCGTGCTTTTTTTCCGACTCTTCTTCAACGACCAGACCTCAGCACGTCCCGAGATTGTGGTCTGGGACGAATCCGGTTCGCAATTGCTCCGCTCCGGTCCTCTTGGCACCGGCATTGATCTGGAAAGCTCGGAATCTGTCATGATCCCGATGCACGGCATTACCACTATTGATGTGGAAGTGCCGGGCGACGGCAACAGTATCCGTGGCGCCTATTTGGAGTGGATGAGCAGCAGCGAGATGGTGCACCCGCCAAGTGCTGGCTCGCAGGATGTCATTCCCGAGCCTTTTGCGGCGACTTTAGCGTTGCACGCGCCCGCGCAGGACTCGGAAGAATTTGGCGCCGTCACCGCCTCGTTGTCGGCCGATTTGATCCGCATTGGTTCTACTTCGAGCGAAGCGGCTGTCTTTGAGTTCGGCTTGGAATCGCAACCCCTACTTGCGCTCATCACCTTCGAAATCGCCAGCCCACGCATTGATTCACCGCCGGAAGTAATCGCGAACAGTGAAAATGTTGGAACCGCCTCCCTCGTTCTGCCGGGATTGGCCGATCCGGGTTATCGCGGAGAAATGCGTAACATCGTCAGCCAAATGCAGTTCCAATACACCGGTTGGCTTCGCGCGCAAAAGATCGTCCCGGTAAGCGCGCTCCACGCCGGGACCAACAACATCACCATCATCAACGGCCCGAATGCCGCCAGCGCCGTCATTCGGGCTACGCAGATTCAATTAAAGTATCTTTGGGACAAATCGGATTATATTTTGAAACCAGACCGCTGACCTGATGTCTAAGTTCTGATGCGAAAAAAAAGACAGGCTTTCACGTTGCTCGAAATCATGCTGGTGGTCACGATCATCGCGCTGTTGTTGGCCGCCGCGATAAAATTCATGTCACCGAACGTGGATATAGCAAAGCGGGTCCGGGTCGCAGGCGATATTCAAGCGATCAAAACCTCGCTCCTGGCGTATCAAGGAATCAACGGATTTTATCCCACGACCGAGCAGGGTCTTCAGGCTTTGGTGGCTGCTCCCTCAACCGATCCCAGGCCTTCCCGCTGGCAGCAATTCATGGAGGCAGTTCCAACAGATCCCTGGGGTAATCCGTACGTTTATCGCTCTCCCGGTCAAAAGAACCCCACCAAGTACGATTTGTACTCGGCCGGCCCGGATCGAATTCCCGACACCTCGGACGACGACTGGGGACAATAGCGGCTGACTATTCCTCTTCCTCGTCCGGGGGCGGCACGTTTGGCGTCGGCGCTGCCGGAGTTGGATTTCGCTGGATCACTCCGCGCTGACGGATCTGGCCCGGCTGAGGAGTTTGCCTGCCCTGTTGGTATGTTGGCGGCAGGGACGGTATCGGCGCCGGCTTGATGTAAGGTTGTGGGGGCGGCGGCATTCCGGGCGGGAAAAGCGGCGGCTGCAGCGCGTTCGTTTGCAGCTGGTTCGGATTCTGCGCTAACTGGGAAAGCAAAGCCTGATTGAAGGTCAGCGTCGCATATTTCCCGTCCTTGATGATGGTGACCTTCGTTTGTCCCACCTTGTCCGACCATTGGATATCGCTAATGGCGAAGCCGTGCTCCGGCCCTTTAGTCGATAAATACTCTTTGAAACTCTTGTCTGTGGCCGAGGCGATCGTGACAAGGTCGCCGTCGACCAAATGCGCTGCATTCGCGATATACAAGTCTTTAGCGAAATCGGGAGTCGAAGTCGGAACGGCTACGGTAGCAATGGCGAAAGGCGAACGATTCAACATCGCCTGGTAACGATTAAAGTCCGGGCGTTTCGGCAACGGATCGTCTGCCAGTGCGGTCACTGGGATTATGCCGATAATAATGAATAAGCTGGTTTTCATTTCGCTGCACTCACAGGCGCGTACCAGCGCGCTATTTTAAATTTACCACGCATTTGCGTTGGGTCACTCGGATCGATGGCAATATTTGCGCTCTCAAAAACAATGAAAGCGTCGGGCGCTTGCACGTCGTACAGAAAATGAACCAGCGGTGGCCACGGACTTTTCGTTTCAATAGAGGCAAAAACTGATTGATACGCGCCAGCCGAAGGGCTGTTGCCGATAGCCGGGTTTTCGATCAACACGCTATATTTGCCGGCGATCTGTTTGAGTTGATCGAGCAAAGCCGAGGCATCGCCGGCTCCGTGAAAAACCGGCTGATGCTCGCGCAGCCATTGCTCGCGTTTCGACCAAAGATCGCTTTCCCGCAACAAGACCGTTTGCTCATTGTGCGCTTGTTTTCGTTTCGCGACTTCGACTCGCGAATCCCCAATGGCGCGGAAAAGCCAGCTCCACAAAAACAAGTTCGCCAGGAAAAATACCACCAGCGCCACCAATCCAGCCAGGACTTGCTCACGCCGGTTCATTCGTTGCAAGACTTGTGCGATCATCGCGGTCTACCCTCCAGTCGGAATTGCGCGTGATCGTTCGGCAAAATCCGCGGCGATTGCATGTCGAAAGTAAAACTTTGCAAGTCGGGATGCTTTTTGACTTTATCCGCGAATTGATAAGCCAGTGCGGCTTTGTTCGCTTCGCCCTCAACCGAAATCTGACGTGCCGATTGATTGTAGGCGGTGATGCGCACGTCCTGCGATGGCAGGCTGTCGAATAGGTGCAGCAAAATTTCGATCGGGTAAAAATGTGGATCGATCGCCGGAGCCAGCGCTTTCCAGTTATTAGCGGCCTCTCGCACAAAAACGGTGCGGGGCGCATCACGTTTAATCTGGCGATCCAGTTGCCGTTCACGGAATTTCAAGTAACCAAGCTGAATAAGTGCGAGCGCGACGATTGCGCCATAAGCAATCCCTCCTAGCACCAGCCGTTTTTTCCATTGTTCGCGCCGGACCTGACGCAAACGCTCATCGCGCCATGCTTGTGGAAGAAGATTGAGGCCGGTCGACGCTGGTGGCGTTTCAATCGCCATCGTCTCGGTCGGTGCTGCCAGGGCCTGCTCGATCTTGTCACGCAGGCCAAAACATTTTTCGTCCACCAACACGTTTTGAAACGACGCGGTGATTCCCTGTAATTCGGCCGTCATTGTTAATTGCGGCAGTTCGAGCTCGAGCGGCGCCGCCACCCCGCCATCAATTGTCCGCGCAAAACTAAGCTTGCCGTTTTCGGAAATCGCCGAAACAAGTGCACCGGATTCCGGATAGATGAACAAAGCGCAGCCTTTTCCCGCGTGGGTGGCGACGCGTTGCGCGGCATAGACCGTGACTGCCCGCGGAATGACCCCCCGATTCAACAACGGCGCCGCAATTTCCGTCAGCCGCTGATTCTGCACCGCCACCGCAGAAATCACGCACTCACCATTGGCTTGTTCGATCACCTCGAAATCGCTTGTGACTTCTTCAGTGGAAAAGGGAAGCGCCTTCTCCAGTTGGATACGAACCATCTCGCGCAATTCCGATCCTTCCACGCTGGGCAAACGCATCCGTTGCGCCAGCACGGCCGAAATGGGAAGCGCCAGGACGACATCGTCATCCGTACTCAAGGTTTCCGCGGCGGTGTCCAAACTGGGAAATGCCCGCACTCGCCAATTGCTATTTTCCGCAGGGCGACTGATCAAATTCCATCCTTCCGCCCCAGGAACGAGAAAGAACTTGCCCATCAAAATTCCTTCCAAGTAATCAACTGTGGCGTAAGACCGGCGCGACGAAAGACTAGCTGGATTACGCGAGTGATGTCGCTGGATCGCCCAGTGCTAACGATTCGTAGAACAGGATCCTTGAACGAGACGAATGGACTAAGTTCTCGAAATTGCTCCGGGGTAAGACCGAGCGCGGCACGAATCTCATCCAGGTTTTTGAAGACGGTGTCATCGGCTGTGCCGTCCTTCCCATCTGGTCCCGCCCTAAGTTGGAGAAAACGCTCGACCATGGCATCCGTAAATCCCGGGAGCGCGCGCAGGACGTCTCGTGGCGCCCAGGCCATATCAACCGGTCCGGTGCTGTTGAGAGTGAATTCCTCGTCCCAGCTCGGCGCCGAAGTAAAAGTCTCCCACCCTTTCACTTTTTTCAGTTCGTCGATTCGGACCAATAACGCATTGGCCGGTTGATAGCCTTCGCTCGCTTCCGCTCCATTCAAACGCACGAGATCATCCGGGTCCACCCAGTCGAGCAGACAATCGATCATCCGATCGCGTTCGTTCAGTTCGATCCCTTTTAGCTCGAGGTACTGCCGCAGCATTTCGATCCGCGCCGGATTTTCCCCGGCCACCAGCCAGTTGATATTCAAGCGTCCGCCTTCGCCAGTGATGCGAACACTGTAACTTTGGCGCGGACCAAACTTGCCTTGGAGATTCGGCGAATTCGGCTTGATCGCCGGAGCCATCGCCACTTCTGCGCCCGAGGCCGCCATTGCCTGTGCTTCCAGAATTCGGTTTTCACTCCCGGAAATATTGAGACGCGAATCAATGTTCAACGCCCATGACATGACCAAGGCTGCCAGCAAAAAGAGCGCCCAGAGCGAGAGCAGAAGGGCGGCGCCGCGCGATTTCGAGGGCCTCATAATGGCATTCGTGCAAGCGGCACGGTGATTTCCGTCGGCGCCGTCGCATCCTTGCGACCGATCACCACCCTGACCAGACGCGGCAACGTGACGGTGTCGGTCCAGCGTTGCACCCACGTATTCAAACGCGAATCGAAAAAGCGAATTTGTAAGGTGCCGACGTTATCGATCAGACGCACCCATGTCTCGTGTTCATTTGCAACGGCGGTGTCATCTTTTGGTTTGCGCAAAAGACCGAGATCGAGCTGACGGCTCTTTGCATCGCGTGCCCGCAGTCGCAGGCTCACCTGAAAATCGCCAGTTGCATAACGAGTCAATAATCCCGGGCCCGCCGGGCAAAACCAAGTCAACTCATCGCGATCATGGCCATCGATCTTTAGTGGCTCGCCCGCGAGTGCGCCCGTCCCCGGCGGCAAGCTTTGCAACTGCTGGGTCAACAATTCGCGCAATCCATCGTAGCGCGCTTCCATCGCATCCGCTTCCGATGAGATCCGCATCGCGGTGATATTCGCCTGCACAAAACGATAAATCGCCAGGGACATCATCCCGAGAATGATCACCGCTAGCATGATCTCAAGCAGGGTGAAGGCGAACACGCGCGTGAGTCTACGTCCGGGGAGCGCGGGCTGCCGGGTAGCGCGCGCGTCTCGCGTGCTGACGCTGGCGTCTCGCCAGCGTGGACTTTTTGAAAGATTGTTTCGGCGAGACGCCGAAACCAACACGCGAGACGCGTGCGCTACCCGGCAGCCCGCGCTCCCCGGAAAAGAACTCGAGCAGCGTTGGCGACCTTCAGAGCCGGTAAACATAAAATGCAATCGCCTTCGACTGGTCCGCTCCGCCGCGCGTCCAATTTGCCGTTAAGGTCACACGAATAATTCCGGTTAGCTCGGTCCCATCTTGCTCTTTCATTTCCTGCGGCGCGGCTTTCTGCACCAGCTTTACTATACCAAACCCGGTATCGATTTTAGACTCCTTTGCCTTGTCCGGTTGCCCTGGGGTGGTTTCGATTTCCACCATCCGGTTCGTCAGAATCTCACGCACCCGTGCGTCATCCGTACTCAAGGCACTCGCGTTCATGCAATTATTGACCGCGCGCCCAAGCGCGATGATTCCAATGGCAAAGATAAATAACCCGAGCAGTACCTCGTAAAGGGCGAAAGCTGATCCTGCAAAAGTCGCCTTATTAGCGCGGCGCATAAGTAATAATCTCTCCCAGCCCGCTCAATGGCGAATACTCTGTCGTCCAGCTGCCATCATCGCTGGCAAAACGGATTCTGGCTGGCTCGCATACGCCCGACTCCCAAAAGATCCACTCCGCTGGCACCTTTTTAGATAGTGCGGCCGGCAACTCGAGCTGCCATTTCTCCCGGCGCGTAATAGGCATGGTATCGATCGGTTCGTGTGGTTCCGTTTTCAAAAATGCCGCTGGTTGCAAAGTGATAAAAGCATCATTCCAGACAATTAAGTAGGCACGGTGTTCAGCCAGACTCCGCTCATGTGCCTGACGCACGAGCTCATTAAAACGATCTAGCGATCGATGAAGCCGCTTGTCCGCCAGCACGCCATTCAAACTGGGCACCGCCAAAGTAAGCAAGAGCAGTAGAATAAAGACCGCGATTACTATTTCGACCAAGGTAAACCCGCGCTGGCGCTGCATCCCCGAAAGTTACGACTTAGCCGCAAAATCACAATGCGCCAATCAGATATGGGGTAATGGAGTAATGGAAAGCGGCAGATGACTGGCTCCGCAGAGCGTCGCCCTACCAAGAAATCGATGCGCAGGCAAAATGGTAGGGCGAGACTCCGTCGAGCCGATCTCGCCAAATTGCCAAAGCGGTGCAAACGGGGCGACAGCTTTTGGAATGCGGCAGCCCGCTGCCGCTTTGTCGGCTGCGGTGCACATGGGCTGCAGTCTTGAAGTGATCGAGAGACGACCGCCGTTATCTTTACTCCATTACCCCACCTCTGCTGGCGGACAACGAGCCGCTAAAAAATGGCAACCGAGCGACAGCGTATCGAAGTTCAATGTGTTAAGTTTGTTATATGCCTAGCACGCTTGCACGCGAAGTTTGCCAGCAGCCTAAGGCAAATGTACTCCCGCGAGCCACGCCGGAAAATCGCAGTTCACGCACTCTAGTCGTTCGCGTCAGCTTATTGTTTGCCGCACTCTTTGTCATCGCGATTTTCGTCTGGCAAGGGATCGCTGCCCACGGTGCGCCCGATCCGTTGCAAGCGCACACTACCGCCACCGTCGCCTCGCTCGATATCGGTGTTCTCGTATTCCGCGAGGGACTCGAATGCATTCTCGTTCTCGCTGCCGTCACCGCCAGCATGACTGGTTCGCGGCGCAATTATCGCAAACCGGTAATGTCGGGAGCGGCGATCGCTTTCCTCGCCACCCTTGTGACCTGGTTCGTCGCGGTCGGAATCATGAAGCAGTTGAGCGAGAACGTTCCGGCCCTGCATTTGCAAGCCGCGACCGGACTGCTCGCAGTGATCGTTCTGCTTGTGATCATGAATTGGTTCTTCCACACAATTTACTGGGGCGGCTGGATTCGGGCCCATAATCGCCGGCGCAAATCGCTGCTTGACTCCGCAGCCAGCAATTCGCGTCTGCGCTGGGGATTGATTCTGCTCGGATTCACTTCCCTCTATCGCGAGGGATTCGAAGTGGTCCTTTTCCTCCAGAGTTATCATCTGCGACTAGGCGGCGCAGTTGTGCTCAAAGGAACGCTGCTCGGTCTCGTCCTAACCGGGATGGTCGCGCTCCTGACCTTCGTTCTGCAACAGCGTTTGCCTTATCGCAAAATGTTGATTACCACCGGCATTCTGCTCGGCGTCGTCTTACTAGTAATGGTTGGAGAGCAAGCTCAGGAAATGCAGCTTGCTAACTGGATCTCGACGACACCGATTCCCTGGCTCGCGCATTCCCTTCCGGCTTGGATGAGTCTGTGGTTTGCTGTTTTCCCAACTTACGAAACCATGGCCGCACAATTTCTCGCAGCTCTTCTCGTCATCGGTTCCTATTATGCCGCGAAACGTCTCGGCACCGTCCCACTCGCCGGCACCGACTCGGTTGAGGAAGCGAATCGCGTCAGCATCGACACCGGAATGGCGAAACCGCTCCAAGCCGTGCGGTAATCGCCCGTTGCGAAGTTATCGAGATGACGGATGACCGCGACTCTGTAGCCACGGCGCTCTGTTGCCGTGAAACGCCTGTCCAGCTTGGACCTGAATTTTGCGGCGAACAGTGAAGTCGGCTCTTTGCGCAATTTGCGCGGTTCTTCTTCCATCAACCTGCTTCGCCGGTGCGCGCCATTTCACTTTTATCTACGAAGCGCCCACATCCCCGCCGGGCTCCTTTGAAATCGAAAACTATGCCACCACACGGTTTGCCAATGGTTTTACCGACGCCGTCTTTCGCAACGAGCTCGAGATCGGAATTACCGATCACTTCCAAGCCAGCATCTATTTTGCGAACTGGGATTATACAAGCAGCCGCGAGAATCGTGGCGCGCATTATGACAGTTCCTCACTCGAGCTAATCTACAACCTCACTAATCCGGTTACCGATCCGGTCGGAGTTTCCCTTTACCAGGAAATCAGCGCTGGCCGGCGGGCATTTGAATCGGAAACAAAACTCATCGCGCAAAAGAACTTCAGTCCGCTCATTCTCGCTTACAACTTAACTCTGGAGGCGGAATGGGAAGATAAAGGCTTGCGCGAACATGACGGTGAGATCCAACAAGCTTTCGGCGCGAGCTACGAAATTAGCCCGAGAATTTCAGTGGGAGCAGAGATGCTACACGAGATTTTATTACCGGCCTGGCATAGCGCGGAAGCGGAAAACAATTTCTTCCTCGGTCCAAATGCCTCCTATCGCGGCGATCGCTGGTTCGCTACCGTAACCGCCCTTGCTCAAACCACCCGCACCGAAGGCGAACCTCATTATCAAGTGCGCCTCATCTTCGGAGTCAGCTTGTGAATCCATTCTTCAAGCCGACGCCAGCGCCGGACCGCCGCTACAGTCGAGCCGTGGTTACAATTTTCGTGCATCGTTCTCGTTGGGCACGTCAGGTTGTATCGGCCATCATCATCCTGTTTATCGTTAGCTGCGCGAACTTTGCCCCGCCGCCTGCAATTACTCCAGCCTTAATTGCAAATGCGCGCCCCGATCACGCAAGCGCAAACGATCTCGCAACCGGCCGCAAGTTGTTCGTTTCCCGCTGTCTCGAATGTCACACCCTGCCCTCGGTGACGAAGCATTCGCCGGATGAATGGCCAACACTCGTTAGCCGAATGTCAGGCCGTGCCAATCTGTCCGCCTCGGATCAATGCGCTATCATTGCCTACCTGCGCGCCGCGTCAACTACACACCACTAATTTGTCATCCTGAGCGAAATCGAAGGATCTCTTACTTATTCCGAAACGCCAGGGATATATCGAATTGATGCCCGAAAACGGCCCGGCGCCAATGATTCAACGCGATTCAAGCTTAACGAAGCCGACCACTCCCTTGCATCGGCGAAATGGAAGGCGAGATCGACGCTCTCGTTCGGGAATTCGTCGCGATTCCGCAGCCAGGACAGATTATCCCCAAAATACAATCGATTCACTCTGTCCAATAATCAGAAGTGTTTCGACTTCGCTATCGCCTCAACAGCTTTCGTTTCCTTGGTTTCCTTCTGTTCATCACATCCGTGCGATCGGCGTAATCCGCGGTTCGGCGTAATTGACGTGTAACGCGTTTGCAGTTGAAGCCTGCGCGTAAGTCTGGAACTTACGCGCCATGAATTCGCGTGGTCTTTGTTGTTTCTTTGCTTTTCTTGTTGCGCTAGCTGGGGCGGTGTGCGCTGCGCCATCGTTGTCGCCGAGCGCGTCCCCCAGTCCAGCGCCGCAAATCGATCCGAAACTTTTTTCCGGAATGCAATGGCGGCAGGTCGGGCCGTTTCGCGGTGGACGCGCACTGGCGATCGAAGGCGTGCCGGGCGAGCCCAACACCTGGTACTTCGGCGCGGTGGCGGGCGGGGTTTGGAAAACAGTTGACGGCGGAGCGAACTGGACGCCGCTCTTTGATAAACAGGATATTTCGTCCATTGGCGCGATCGCAGTTGCGCCTTCCGATCACAACACCATTTACGTGGGCACCGGTGAGGCGGCCATTCGCGGCAATACCACTTACGGCACCGGGGTTTACAAATCGGTCGATGCCGGAAAGAACTGGAAAAACATCGGGCTGCGTGACACAAGCCAGATCGGCGCGCTCATCGTTCATCCGAAAAATCCCGACATTGTGCTCGTAGCCGCACTTGGTCACGCTTTCGGTCCAAATGCGGAACGGGGAATTTTCCGGACGAGCGATGGTGGCAAGACTTGGACGAAAGTTCTTTCGAAAGATGAGAATACCGGCGGGATCGATGTCGTGTTCGATCCGCATAATCCCAACGTCGTCTTCGCTTCGCTCTGGCAGGCGCGAAGACAGCCGTGGTTCTTCTCCAGCGGCGGGCCGGGCAGCGGTCTCTACAAATCGGAAGATAACGGCGTCTCTTGGAAACAACTAACGGGAAATGGACTACCGGATGGTATCCTCGGGAGAATTGGGATCAGCGTTTCGGGCGCGGACTCGAATCGCGTCTATGCCATCATCGAAGCAAAGGAAGGCGGGATTTTCCGCTCCGATGATGGAGGCGAAAAATGGACCAAGGTCAACGACGACGGTCGGTTCCGTCAGCGCGCCTGGTATTTCAGCAAGGTTTATGCAGACCCGAAGTCAGTTGACACGGTCTACGTGCTAAACACAGGCGCATTCAAATCGGTCGACGGCGCAAAGACATTCAATCTCTTGCCGGCGCGTCATGGCGATCATCACGGACTCTGGATTGATCCGCAAAATCCGAATCGGGTCGGCAACGTCAATGACGGCGGCGCCAGCATCTCGATGGATGGCGGCAAGACCTGGACGACACAAAATAACCAGCCGACGGCGCAGTTTTATCACGTCGCGACTGACAACGCTTATCCGTATCACATTTACGGCGCGCAGCAGGACAACTCGAATGTTGGGATCGCGAGCCGGAGCGAATCGGGTGTCATCACGGCGCAGGATTGGTTTGTTGCCGGGGGCGGCGAGTGCGGCTTCGTCGTGCCTGATCCGCGCGACTGGCACATTATTTATTCCAACAGCGAAGGCTACGTCGTTCGCTACGATAAGAACAAGGAAGAAGGACAGGACGTCAGTGTGTGGCCGATGGACCATTCCGGCCACGGCGCGGTCGATCTTCTGCATCGTTTCCAATGGGTCACGCCGCTCCTTCTTTCACCGCATAATCCAGATGTGCTCTACACCGCGGCGGAATGCGTTTTTAAATCGACCGATCACGGCATGAGCTGGACCCAGATCAGCAATGACCTGACGAAGAATGATAAATCGAAACAGCAGCCAAGTGGCGGCCCGCTCACCAATGACATCACGAGCGTGGAATATTACGACACGGTTTTCGCACTGGCCGAATCCCCGAAAAAACAGGGAACGATCTGGGCCGGGACGGATGACGGACTTGTGCATGTCACGACCGACGACGGCAAAAACTGGGCGAACGTTACGCCAAAGATGCCGGAATGGAGCACGGTCTCGATCATCGACCCTTCGCCGCACGACGCCACCACGGCTTATGTCGGGGTCGACCGTCATCGGCTGGATGATTTCAAGCCCTACATTTTCAAAACGACGGATTTGGGAAAGAGCTGGAGCACAGTCACCAACGGAATTCCAGAGGGCGCATACGTCCGCAGTGTGAGAGAGGATCCGAAACGCAAAGGGTTGCTTTACGCCGGCACCGAACTTGGCGTCTACTTCTCGTTGGACGATGGCGCGCATTGGCAACCATTGCAATTGAATCTGCCGCAATCGCCCATTCACGATCTGGTAGTCAAGGACGACGATCTCGTCGTGGCCACACATGGCCGCTCCTTCTGGGTGCTGGATAACTTGACGCCCTTGCGCCAGCTCAACGCCCAAAACTCGTCCTCCGAGATGCTGCTGTATCAACCGCAGACGGCGGTGCGGTTGCATTACCCGGAGGAAATCGACAAGCGGCAGCCGGCCGGTGACAACCCGCCCATGGGCGCAATGATCGATTATTACTTCAAAAGCGCGCCCAAGGATGAAGTAACTCTGGATATTCTCGATGCCCAGGGAAAACTCGTACGCCATCTCTCGAGCAAGGAGAAAAAGGAAAATGAGCAGCCGCCAGAATGGCCCGACCGGGTGGAAGCGCCCAAGACAATTCCGGCGAATGAGGGAATGAATCGGTTCGCCTGGGATTTGCGCTACAACGAGCCGATCCAAATTCCGGGGGCATTTTACTCGGGCAACCCGCCACGCGGAGCGCTGGCCTTGCCCGGCGACTATCAGGTGAAACTAACGGCAATTGGGAAAACGCAAACGGCGATGCTCCACCTCGTGATCGATCCGCGCACTAAAGATCACGAGAGAGAATTAGCGAAGCAATTTGAGCTTTCGACCCAGGTGAACAAGCGCATTTCCGAGTTACACCAGGCAGTCAACGAAGTTCGAGAGGTAAAATCGCAAATCCAGGCGTTGCGCACGAAGTTCGGCGACGATCCCAAAGTAAAGCCTGCGTTGGATGCGGCGGACGGAATGGAACACAAAATGTCGGACGTGGAGCAGCAGTTGATTCAGGTGAACATGAAAGGGTCGGAAGGAAATCTGGCGTTTCCAAATATGCTCAACGAAGCGTTCGACACTTTCAGCCATTCAGTTGATGCGGGCGATCGCGAGCCGACCAAGCCGCAAATGGATGTGTTCGCATCGTTGAGCGGGCGGCTCGATGAGCAGTTGAAAAAGTGGAATGCGATCAAGCAGGATGATCTGCCGAAAGTCACCGCGCTGATCAAGGAGGCGGATTTGCCCGCGCTCGTTATCAAGGAAAACAAGGAAGGGCGACCTCCAGATCGCCCCGGTGGACTGTAGACCGCCGTTCCTTGAAACTTCCCTACGATTTATCGACGCTGTATTTGCCGGGGCCGATGAAGGAAAGACAAATAAGAACGATGACGGCTTCGATCGGAATAATTATCGAATAAAGACCGTGCTCGTGGTGCGCGACAGCAATGGCGTTTACCAGCGCAACTAGAAAGGCGAGGAGAATGCCGATGCGAAAGGCAAATCCGAGCATCATGAAAATTCCGCCGATACATCCGGTGAGCGCTCCCAGAAACCCCCACCAATCAAGATGCGAATGAAAGTTAAAGACGCGCATCGCGCTACCGAATTGCCACCAACGATGTTCTCCGGAGAGAAGAACGGGGCCGCAAATTAAAATGAAGATGAGACCGACGCTCGCCCGCAAAAGCAGGAGACCGGCTTCGCGATATTTTCCAAGAAACTTTAACACGCCGTGATGCTGGCCGAGCACGGATGAAATTTCAATGACGAAGCACGAATGACGAATGAAACCCAAATGCTTAAATGATAGAATCAGCAATCGGTGCTTTCCATCGTCATTCGGGTTTCGTCATTCCTTCGAGCTTCGTCATTCGTCATTCGTCATTGAAAACAATGTTTCACCACCTTCTCTTGTCGGAGCACTTTAGTAATTTTCCTCATGGCTAAAATTGACAGGGCAGTCCTTCTCGCCGCCGGTCGCGGCACGCGGATGCGAGAGCTAACGGCCGAGCTTCCGAAACCGATGATCAAAGTGCGGGGAAAACCAATTCTCCTGCATATCGTTGAAGGATTACAGGCGGCAGGAATTAAAGGCTTTTTGATCATTGTCGGTTATCACGGCGACGCCGTTCGAGAATATTTTGGCGATGGCACCTGCTTCGGTTTGCAAATTCGATACGCGACGCAAGTCGTGCAGGATGGAACCGGACGCGTGGTCGATCTGGCCCGGCATTTCGTCGGTCAATCGCCTTTTATATTGAGTTACGGCGATATTCTGGTCGATCCGGTGAACTATAAATCGATTGTCGATCTGGCGAACGATGTCGAGGCGATCGTGAGCGTGAAACAAAACGAAGATGTGAGCAAAGGCGGTGCGGTTTTTGTTAACGAGCGGATGGAAGTGACCGACATCCGCGAGAAATCGCAGCCGGATGAAGCGACGAGCCCGTGGTACAACGCCGGAATTTATGCATTCCGGCCGAGCATTTTTGATTGGACTGCAAAGCTGCAGCCTTCCCCTCGCGGTGAGTATGAACTAACCGATGCAATCCGCGACCTGGCGCAGTCCGGAGGAAAAGTGCAAGCGTTTGAGCTCAGCGGAGAATGGGCTGATGTGCGCGATCCCGAGATCCTGGCGCAGTTAAATCGGCTGTAGCGGCACTCTATGAGCGCCGTTGTATTTCAGGCTCGGCGATCACAAACCGCCGCTACACAAGCGCCGACTGTAGAGGCAGCCGTGTCGGCTTGCTTTGGAGAAATGCAGGCAACACGCCTGCCCCCACAATGACCGCGGTTCAGCGATGCCTTATTTCAATTCGACGGGTTTCTTCGCCTTCTCCATGACCGTCTCGAAACGTGGATCGTCGCGCAACGGATCCCACCAAGGATGCAGCTTTAGTTGACCATAAGAGACCGGGCCATAAAGCGGTAAAAGTTCTTCGAGCTGTTTGATTGCGCGATCCTTCTCTCCAACCCAAGTATAGGTGATGGCCAGGTTTCGCAATATTTCCGCCCCTGTCATTGCATCTTTTGTTACTGGCAACAGCTCGGCCGCGCGGCGACCTTCATTTAAAGCATCTTCCTTTCGGCCCCGTGCGGCATCGCTCATTGCCAGAACGCTCAAAGCTTCAGCGTAGTCGGGCTGTTCACGTAGGGCCTTTTCCATTTCGCTCCCTGTGCTACTAAACGCGCTGTCGGAACCAATTACGTTACCTTGAGCGCGGGCCACCAACCCTTCACAAAAGGACCGAGGCATTCGTACGTTGAAGGGAATGATTCCGATTTCCGGTATGGAAGCCAAAGCGCTCATGATCTCTGCTTCATTGCGCCGGCAAAGCGCAACGTAAAGCCATTGATCAGCGATCGCGTCCACGGCGCTTGGATCTTCGAGCAGAATAGTCTGAATAGTCTCGTGAACGGGTTGGACGTCGGCGTGCGATTCCAGATCCACGAGCGCGCGGGCCACGCGTGTGTTGGCATCGCCGGGAGTAGCGACTAGACCGCGATCCAGCAAACGCGCCATGTCTGAAAAGCGTCGCAGTAACCAATATGTCTGAGCCGCCTGTTGTATTATCCAAGTAGACCGCGGATCGAGTTCGACTGCGCGTTCGAAATTGGCCGTGCATTGTTCCCATTCCGCACGCCTTCGCGCGATAAAAGCGGGCAGCGAGAAGACAGATGGGTCGTTCGGCAAGCCGGGCTGAGCAATGGCAAGTTCGGCGAACGCTCCCTGGTAATCGCGATGACAGTGATAAGCAAGCCAAGCCGCGGCGAGATGCGGCTCAGACCCGTGGGGCTGAAGCTGTAAGGCAATGCTCAGAGCCTGTTTGGCTAGCGCAACACGGCCAGGAGTGTGATCCGCTCCAAGCCAGTACATATAGGCATGGGACCGGGCGAGGAGACAATGAGCAACCAGGAACTTCGGGTCATGCGCCACGGCCTGTTCCAGCAGCCGTATTGCTTGCCGAATGGTTTCGGGGCTGCGCGCGTCGAAGGTCATCATCTCATAAAACTTTTTTGCGCGCAGATACCGGTCGTACGCGACAAGATTCGATGTGGGAGGCTGCTCAATGGCAGCTTTCTCAGCGGGCGAAAGCGTCGCCTGAAGCTGATCCGCGATTGCCTTGGCTATGTCTGTCTGAATCGCAAAAACATCATCGAGTGGCCGATCGTACCGTTCCGCCCAGATATGCCGGTCACTCCTCGCATCAATTAACTGCGCTCTCACGCGAACGCGATTGCCGGCCGGTTGGACGCTGCCTTCAACAATGTGCGCGACACCGAGTTCATCGGCGATCTCGCGCAGATTACGTTTCACCCCAGTCTTGTATTGCATCACCGAGGTGCGGCTGATCACTTTCAAGTCGGCAATTTTTGATAAGTCGGTCAGAATCTCGTCCTGAATCGCGTCAGCAAAAAAAGTGTTGTTTGGATCGGCGCTCAGGCTCTCGAAGGGCAACACGGCAATACTTTTCTCCGGCGCGTCCGCGTCGCTCGTTCCTCGCGCGGACTTTCCGTCGGAATTTGTCGTTTCGCCCGCAAATTTCTGCGGCAGTTGCGAGTTACCCAATTCGGAACTGTAGAGATTGACAATGCCAAGCTTGGCCCCGTGCTTCACCTCGACTTGACCAAGATCATGCAGCAACGGCTGCCAAAGGCGGTCTTGCGCCAAATCATCTGCCACACGTTTCGAGACCAGAATGTGGCCAGCGTCCCCGCAACTCATCACCCGCTGCGCAATGTTAATGCCGGCTCCGGCGACGTTGGTTCGGTCATTAACGTCCTTGATTTGATCGACAGGTCCGCTGTGGACTCCCATGCGCAGCTGAATTTGGGGATGATTTCTTAATCCACGCGCTATTTCCATCGCGCATTGCACTGGTTCTTCCGGCGTCTGAAAAAAGACCAGCGCCATCCCGTCACCGGCCGGAATACGGATCAGTTTACCTGCGGCGTCGCTTTTTCGAACCTGCGGAGTTTTGCGGACGATCTGGTTCAGTTGTTCGATCAACGCGCGCTGTTCGTTGACCAACAATTTGGAGTAACCGACTACATCGATGAACAGCACGTGCGCGATTTCGAGGTGCGGATCGGATTTGAGCTTGGCCGGCATTCTCTAAAGCTTGGTCTTACACTAATAACTTCGTTTCCGGACACAATGTCAGCCGAGTGGCAAGCGGGGCGCTCGCCTACAATTCCACTAGGAACGCCTAATTTGCAGCGAGGCAGGGAATCGTGATCGGTGATCAATGATCGGAATACGCAACTGTTCACTGATCACTATTCACTGATCACAGCGTCATCGCCCCCTTCT
>Ga0209058_1000736_pt1 | contig 28708 bp, 27 predicted proteins | sample GraSoiAngelo_147_FD_185904 | JGI IMG/M metagenome (GOLD analysis project Ga0209058, IMG submission 185904) | Grasslands soil microbial communities from the Angelo Coastal Reserve, California, USA - 14_1009_05_40cm (SPAdes) (version 2) | ecosystem: Environmental > Terrestrial > Soil > Grasslands ... | reverse complement strand
GCGGCGACGGGCGACTTGGTCGCGATGTATGCGACGAAGGTGGGATAGGCCGCGAGCACGCGCCGCGCGATGGTCAGCGTCCGGGTGATGTGGCCCAGCCCCTGGTGATCCTGCGCGTACAGCAGGACGGTCGGTGTGTGTGGCGCCCCGGATCGCGTCACGTCAGCCCCACCTCCGCGGCCGCCGGGGCGGAGGGGGCGGCCGGCTGCAGCGCGCCCGCGTGGAGGCCCAGCAGCTCCACCAGCAGGCCTGGTATGCGGGTGAGGCCGCCCAGATCGACCCGACCGCAGGTGGCAGGGAGCGGACCCGGATCGCGGGCCAGCCAGTCGGTCAGCGCCTGCGGGCTCAAGTCGTCGGGGTGCAGCACGTCGACCAGGCCCAGATCCCGCAGGCGCTGAGCGCGAATCCACTGCTCGGGCTCCGGCTCGACGCGCGGCACGATGAGCGCGTGCTTCTCAAACGAGAGGACTTCGCAAATCGTGTTGTAGCCACCCATCGCGATGACCCGGTCGGCGCGCTCAATCAGCGGCGTCGGGTCGGGCACGAAGTCGAGCACGTGGATGTCGGAGCGTCGCTGCGCGTCGTCGCGCAGGCGCTGCCGGTTTTCCCACGGCATCAACGGCCCGGTCACGAGCACGCCCGTGGTATCGGGGGGGAAGTCGGCCTGGAGGAACGCATCGGCCAGGGCACCACCGTCGTGCCCACCGCCGACGAGACAGAGCACGAGCCGGCCGGGAGGCAAGTTCTCCAACAGGGGAGCGGCCTGAGGCCCGGCGAGGTCGAGGCGCGGGTGCTGGTCCAGATATCCCGTGTAGCGCGCCTTCGCCGCCACGCGCTCGGCGAGACCGTATTCGCGCACGGGGTCGAACACGGCCGGATCGCCGTATATCCAGACCGCGTCGTAATAATCCCGGATTGCGTCCATGTTGGCGCGGTCGGCCCAGTGGCGCCGTACAGTCTCCTGATCGTAGAGAACGTCGCGCAGACCGAGCACACAGCGCGTGTTCCCGCGCGTGCGCAGCCGCTGCAGCGTCGTGGCGAGCTCGCCGGCCACGCCCAGTGGCAAGTAGTCCACGATCAGCACATCCGGCTCGAACACTTCCATCGCGCTGCGGATCACCCTGGTCCGCAGCGCAATGAGATCGCGGTCGGAGACATCCAGCAAGAAACGGGGGTTGAAGCCACCGTCGGCTTCCCGGCGGAGCGCCGGCAAGGTGACACAGTCCACTCCCGCAGGCAGCAGCAGCGCACCGGCCTGCCACGCCTCCGCGATGAGCACGATGGCCGGCTGCAGCGCGGAGCCGCGCAGCGCCTGGGCGATCGACGCGTTGCGGCGAATGTGACCGAACCCCAGCATCCCTTGCGAGTACATGGCGACCCGGGGTGCCGGTGTTTCGCGGGTCGGGGGCGGGACGGCGCGGGCCCGTGCCGGCAACAGCCGCGGCGACGACTTCGGTGGCCGCGAGCGGATCCGGATCTCGTCGACCAGGTTCTCGATCCGGTCCAGCTCGTGCGGCGTCGCGGGCGTGAGCGACAGGGCGCGGAGCACGAGCTCGAGCGTCGAGCCTTTGAAGGCGCGGCGCGCGGCGGCTGGGGCGGCCAGCAGCTCGGCGGGCACGACCGGCTCGCCCCGGGCCGCACGCTGGGCGGCCGCGTAGATGTACTTCGCGAGGCGCAGCGGAGCATCCGGCACGCCCTTGAAGCCGGGGAAGCTCGACATGTCGACCACGTACGCGCGGCCATCGCTCTTCACGACGTCCACGCTGAAGAGGTCGATGCCGAACGCCGCCCCGCAGCGTCGCGCCAAGGCCGCCAGCTCGGGCGAGGGTGCAAACGGGCGGCCCTCCTGCTCGTCGGAGGTGCGGGCGAACGGGGGTCGGAGCACGCCGAACAGCTCGCTGCCGATCGAGTAGATCTTGCGATCCGGCCCATCCGGCGCCTGGTAGCGCTGGGCGAACATCGGCTCCTCGATCGGGGCCAGCGCCGCGAGCTCGGCGGCGTTCGTGACGACCGCGACGCCCGGCCGCCGGGAGCGGCGGGACGACTTGAGGATCAGCGGGCCGCGGTCCAGCGCGGGCAGCAGCTGGCTCACGTGGGACGCCACGAACGTCTCGGGCACGGGCACCCCCGCCGCCTTGAGCACGCGAAACGTGACGATCCGGTCCCGCAGCAGCGCCGACACGGGGTAGGGATTGAGCAGCGCGGCCCCGGCGCCGTGCAGGTCCGCCGCCACGCTCATCGCCAGGTCGCGCCGGTTCTTGAGCACATACAGGTCATAGTCGAGGCGCACCCGCGAGACGTCGATCAGGTCGTCCCCGAGATGCAGCGGCTCGGCCGTCACGCCCCACTGCGCGAGCAGTGCCACGGTCGCCGAGATGTTGCTCTTGTCGGTGAATGACCGGCCCATCAAGAATCCGATCCGCACTCGCCCTCCGTCGCCGGTCGCTGTCAGAACCCCGGCATCCATGGCACCGCATTTTTCGTCGAGAGTTTCGTCACGATAGGCCCGGCGCATCCGACCAGTCGAGACGGGGCAAGTCCCATACCATATGAACGGCGTGCGGAGTATCACGTCCCCGTCGGTCACGCGCACGTCACATCGACGTTACGCGGATGTTACGAGGGACGGTTGCAATGCCGGAGCCGCGGACACACCGTTGCGGCCGCTCGGCGTTGTGCGTCGACAACACTGCTGGCGACCGGGCGCAGCGTCACGAAAGTGCGACAGGCGCGCGCGAGCGGCTCGCCAGTTCCCCGCCTGGGTCGTATTCTTGGTACTCCATGCGACCGGAGCTGTCTTTATCCGCGGCACTTTTGTGCCTGGCCGTTTCCCACCGGGCCGCTGCCCAGGGGAGCGAGAAACTCTTCGATTCGAAGGGCGTGCTGGAGCTGCGGATCGCGACCGACCTCAAGGCCCTGATGCAAGAACGGGATTCCCTGAAGCTGAAGCCACATCCCGGCACCTTGACCTACGTGGCTAATGACGGCCAGCGGGTCTCGATCGAGACAGAGCTCAAGTTGCGGGGGCACTGGCGACGGCAGCGGAGGAATTGCGACTTCGCACCGATCGAGGTGGACTTTCCCAAAGGGGCTCGGGCCGGAACCATTTTCGCAGGCCAGGGCGCTCTCAAGCTGGTGACCCATTGCCGGAGCAAGAACCCCGAGTTCGAGCAGTACGTGCTCCGGGAATATCTGGTGTACCAGCTCGCCGACCTGCTGACCCCGGTGAACCTGCGTACTCGTCTGGTGCGCGCCACGTATGTCGACACGGTCGGGAAGCAGGACTCGTTGACCCACAACGCCTTCCTCATCGAAAACGAGAAGCGGGCGGCCGCTCGGTACAACGCCCAAGTGCTCGACATCAAGGGTGCGACCTGGGACGTCGTGGACCCCCAACTCGGCGCATTGGTCTCGGCCTTCGAATACATGATCGGCGGCAGTGACTGGTCACTGGTCGGCTTGCACAACATCGTGCTGTTCGAGCAGAAAGGGACCGGCGTGATCTGGCCCATGGCGTATGACTTCGATTGGAGCGGGATCGTCTGGACCCGGTACTCGTTCCCCGACCCTCGGCTTCCCATCACGTCGGTACGGCAGCGCCTGTATCGAGGAATCTGCCGCACCCCTGAGGAGTGGGCACCCATCCTGGCGAAGTTCCAGGCGAAGAAGACGGAGCTCTACGCAGTGTACGATAGCGTGCCGGAGCTGGACCCGAAGTACGTCAAGCAGACCCGGCAGTACCTAGACGAGTTTTTCGACGTCATCAGCAACCCTCGGAAAATGAAGCGGGAGATGATCGACACCTGCCGACCGGGGGTGTAGCTCGGCCGACCTCTCAGAGCGCGTGCGGGCGTCCCTCGCGGGCCGTTACACGAGCGAGCGCGAGCTCGGCCGCGGTGGGATGGCCACGGTGTACCTCACCCGCGACCTGAAGCACGACCGCCCCGTCGCGCTCAAGGTGCTGCGCCCCGAGCTTGCCGCCGTGCTCGGCGCCGAGCGGTTCCTACGCGAGATCCGCCTCACAGCCCAACTTCAGCACCCGCACATTCTGACACTCATCGATTCGGGCGCGGCGGATGGCTTCCTTTATATGTGATGCCGTACGTCGAGGGCGAGAGCCTGCGCCAACGCCTGGAGCGGGAAGGCCAGCTGCCACTCGATGAGGCGCTGCGCATTACCCGGGCGATCGCCTCGGCCCTCGACTTCGCCCACGCGCGCGGCGTGATCCATCGGGATATCAAGCCCGAGAATATCATGCTGCACCAGGGCGAGCGGATGGTGGCGGACTTTGGGATCGCAAGCCGGGGCTGGAAGAACGAGGAGACCCTGTTAGGTCTTACCAGCGCTCCGACGCCGAGACGGCGCAGACGCAGACACAGCCTCACACCGCAACTCAGTGTAAGGCTTCGTCTTCAGTTAGTCAGGACGGCGGGATTGTTGACACCAGTCTGATGTGGACTGCAACGTTCGCTCCCATGAGTCGCGGGTTGCCCGTGCGCGGGTTCACGTTGGTCGAAGTGCTGGTGGTGATTGTGCTTCTGGGACTGGCCGTGGCGCTCGTGGCGCCCGCGCTTATCCCCTCGCGACACGACGAGTCGCCCCTGGGCGCCCTCGTTCGGAGCGCTCGTGACGCCGCCGCGCGGCGCCAGGAAGTGTTGTACCTGCGGATCGATCGGTCGGGCAATTGGCTCCTCGAGGGCGCGGCGTCACCGAGTGCGGGGGTGCTCGCGAGCGGCCGCGTCGAGGCGTTTGCGGGTACGCCCGTGACGCTCGTGCTCTCGCCGGTCGGCACGTGCGGGTTCGACCTACGGAGCCTCGCCACCGCTCCTCCGATCGCGCTCGATCCACTCACGTGCGAGATCCGGACGCCGTGACGCTCCGTAGCTCACTTGACAGGTCCCAGGACGGAGCCCTTCAAGTCTTTCATGGAAACGAAGAAGCGAAGTCGCCTCTTCCCTGGGCGGTTGCGTCGCCCGGGAGACTAGCGGAGCTTCTGGTGGTATGAGACGCGCGTCGGGGTTCACGCTGCTCGAGGTGATGGTCGCGATCGTCCTGACGAGCCTCGTGGTGCTCTTGGCCTACGGGGCGGCGCAGGTGAGCTACGACGCGCAGGCCCGGCTGGGCGCGGAGCTGCGGGGCCTGCAGGGCGTGCGAGCTATGCGCGAGCTGCTCCGGGACGCGTTGCTCAATGCCCGGTCACCGCAACTGCCGGGAGACCAGGGTTTCACCCTCCAGGGCGGCCACGTGTCCTTTGTGGCCGCTGGCGGCGGGCCGCCGCTCGACTCCGATTACGATTGGCTGGTCACGATCGGGCCGAGCTCGGACGGGCTCGCGCTGCAAGCAACGCCGGTCGGCCGGGCGCCACCAGCACAGGTGGTGGTCCGCCTGTCTGGCGTGACGCGGTGGGAAGTGCGCGTGCTCGCCCCAAGAGGGTCCCAGTGGCTCGAGGAGTGGCCCAAGACTACGGTCATGCCCCGTGCTGTCGCGATTAGGTTCTGGCACGACTCCGAGCCGATTGGGCTCCCGCTGCACGTGGTGCGATCGCTTGCCCAACCCATCGCAGCATCAGGAGAGGACGCCGCGCCATGACGAGCCAACGGGGACTCACGCTCCTCGAGGTGCTGGTGGCGCTCGTCGTACTGAGCCTTGTCGGACTCAGTTACCTGCAACTGCTCCACGGGAGCCACCAACTCATCGCCGCTTCGCGCCATTGGTCGGAGGCAGTGATTTACGCCGAGGACGCGATGGAGCGGGCCAAGCTCGGCACCCTGAGCCTGCAAGCGCCGACGGAGTCCCTTCCCGGCGGCTTCCAGCGGCGCATCACGACCGGCCCGTTTCAGCCGGGACTCAGTGTCATCACGGTTACGGTGTTCCTCCCCGGCGGCGGCCGCTTCGATCTCGCTCAGCTGACGAGGGTCGAGCGGGCTGCACAGTCTGGGGCCCCCGCCGCCCCTCCCGCTCCGCCCACCGAGCCATGGTGAAGCGCCGCGATCAGCGCGGCGTCGCGCTGATCTTCGTCCTGTGGCTGCTGGTCGTGCTCGGCGCGATCGTCGCCGAGGTCGCGCGGGAAGCGCGCTTGGAGGCGGCCATGCTGGCGAGCCTGCGCGCGCGCACGGTCGCGCGCTATGCCGCGGAAAGTGGGATCCTGGCCGCCACCGTCCGGATCGAGGCGATGCTCGACTCAGCGCATGGCTCGACCGAGCTCATCGCGATGTTTCGCGAGCTCAACGCCGGCCTTCCGTCGCTGAGCGACGTCGAGCTTGGGACCGCGCGCTTCCGCGTCGCGGCGGTCGATCTCAATGCCCGCCTCGACCTCAATCGCGCTGACGCGGCCACGCTGCGCGGGCTCTTTGGTCAATTCGCCACCGAGAACCGCGCGGATGCCGTCGTTGCGGCCCTCAAACAGAGCCCGGTGCGACGGCTCAGCGAGCTCACCTTGCTCCCTGGCGTGGACGACTCACTGGCGCTCGCCGTGGCCCCATATGTCACGGTGTGGAGCGACGGCTTCGTTAACATCAACTCTGCGCCGGAGCCGGTGCTCGCCGCGCTGCCGGTGGTCGGTCGCGCCGGCGCGCGCAGCCTCATCCTCCGGCGGCAGGCCGGTGACGTGCTCACCTCGATCGATGTCGTTCGACCCGGAGCCAGGCCGGACCTGATGACTCCAGGCGACGTGATGGCCGCCTCCGGCGTGCCCGGCGCTCTCGTCTCCATGATGCCCAGCCGTCTGATGCTCGTCAGTCGCGGCTGGCAGGAGGGGCATCCCCTGACCCACGAAATCCAGGTGGTCTACGCGGTCGTGGGCCAGCGGCTTGTGGTCCAGGCGCGACAGGAGCGGGACCTGTGAGCGCACCTCACTTCCAGCTCGCGATGTCCGCGTCCTCGTCTTCCCCACCCGGTTGGCCGTCGCGTCCCAACGTGGAGAGATCGTAGCCCGACGGGTTGTGCTCGCCCGGGCTCATATAGATGTAGGGGCGCCCCCAGGGGTCGAGCGGCAGCGCCTTGCGGAGGTAGGGACCCCGCCAGTTCAGGGGAATCGGTTCGCGCGTCGGCTTCTCCTGCAGCGCCCCAAGTCCCTGCTCGCTGGTGGGATACATCCCGTTGTCGAGGCGGTAGTTATCGAGCGCGAGTCCGAGCAGCTCGATCTGGGTGCGGGCCGTGGCGCTCTTTGCTTCGGAGACCCTGCCGAGGATGCGGGGGCCGACCAGCGCGGCGAGGAGGCCCAGCACGATGATCACGACGAGGATCTCGATGAGCGTGAAGCCCCGAGGCGTCGTCCTGACAGTCGTCATAGCAACTGCAAGGTACGCGGGGGGGTCGCTCCCGCAAGTCGGCCCTCCTTGCTACCTCGCCCTCATGCTTCCACACCTGCCTTGACGCGGCGACCCCTGCAGGTAGGTTGCATCGCTTACGGGACTGGCCTGCCGGACATGGTCCGGCCCGAGCCCGGGCCTCTCTCGAGCGCCACCGTCGCGCGGATCCCTCCAACGACGCCGCTCACACCTGCTGGACGGCTCGGAGAACATGAGAGGCGGCCATGCGCCCTGGCTCCTCGCCGCTCCTGCTCGCCATTACGCCGGCCTTCGGCGGCGCTTCCTTCGCCGCGGTGGGACCCTATGTGAAGATCGTCGCTACCGCCCACCGGCCGACCCGAACCACCCACGCAAACGCGTTCGTCATTGACAAGGGGAGCCGACATGGCTAGGCAACCGGAACTCCGCTCGCGACAAGGCATGGTCGAGGGCTACGCCAGCGGCGTGAAGTCCTACGGCTCGCTCGATGCCGACATCATCATTGCCAACGCCCCGGACCCGGTGTTCGTCTCCGACCTCGAAGGCAAGATCCTGCAGGCCAACGATGCCGTTTCCCAGCTGCTCGGGTTCCGCCAAGATGAGGTGCTCGAGCAGTCGCTCTCGCGCTTCATCAACCCCGAGGAGACGCGGGAGTTCACGGCGGCCCTACGCGAAGTGGTCGAACGGGGTGTCATGCGTAACGTGGTCCTGAACCCACGCAGCGCGAGCGGCGAGGTCATTCCTACGAGCTTGAACGCCTCCGCCTTGCGCGATCCCAACGGTCGCGCGATCGGCGTCATCGGCATCCTGCGCGACATGCGGGAGCTGGACAAGGCCCGGGCCTACGCCGAGAGCTTGATCAAGAACGCTCCGGACCCCGTGTTCGTGTCCGACCTCGAGGGCAAGATTCTGCAGGCCAACGACGCGGTGTCCGCGCTGCTCGGCTTCCGCCCAGATGAGCTGATCGAGCAGTCGCTGTCGCGCTTCATCAGCCCCGAGGAGACGCGGGAGTTCACGGCGGCGCTGCGGGAGGTCGTGGAGCGGGGTGTCACCCGCAACGCCCGGCTCAACCCGCGGAGCGCGAGCGGAGAGGTGATCCCCACCACCCTCAACGCCTCCGCGCTGCGCGACCCGGACGGCAAGGTGATCGGCGGCATCGGCATCCTGCGGGACATGCGGGAGCTGGACAAAGCCCGGGCGTACGCCGAGAGCTTGATCAAGAACGCTCCGGACCCCGTGTTCGTGTCGGACCTCGAGGGGAAAATCCTGCAAGCCAACGACGCGGTTTCCCAGTTGCTGGGGTTTCGCCAGGACGAGCTCCTCGAGCAGTCGCTCTCGCGGTTCATCAGCTCCGCGGAGACGCGGGAGTTCACGGCGGCGTTGCGGGAGGTTGTGGAGCGGGGTGTCACCCGCAACGCCCGGCTCAACCCGCGGAGCGCCAGCGGAGAGGTGATCCCCACCACCCTCAACGCCTCCGCGCTGCGCGACCCGGACGGCAACGTGATCGGCGCCATCGGCATCTTGCGTGACATGCGCGAGTACGAACAGGTAGTTCGCGATCTGGAGAAGTCCAAGAGCGAGCTGCAAGAGAAGATCTTGGACCTCGAGAAATTCGAGGAAGTGGTCGTCGGCCGGGAGCTGAAGATGATCGCTCTCGAGAAGGAGCTGGAGAGTCAACGGAAAGAAGTCGCGAGGCTGATGGCTGGGAGCGTGTGATCGCGATGCCGGACGTCGTGACAGAGAATCATCGGCCGATGGTCACAGGGCCCGGGGTGGCTGCGACGGCTGAAACCCGACTCCGCGCGCAGGTGGAGACGCTGGAGCGCCACCTGCGGAAACGTGACGACCAGCGCCGCGCGATGCTCCACATCGCGGGCGACTTGAACGAGTCCAACAAGCGCCTCGCCGACCAGCGGAAGGCCATGCTGCACATCCTGGCCGACTATGAGCAGGACCGCCGGCGACTGGCCCGTCAGACGGAGCGGCTCGACAATTCGCGGCGGGCTCTACTGCATATCCTGCAGGACTCCTACCAGGACAAGCTGCGTCTCGAGGCAAGCCGCAAGGCCATGATTCACATCATGGGGGACCTGCAGGAGACCACGGCCGAGATGCAGCGGCGCGAACAGGAGCTGCGCGACAAACAGGAGCAGCTCGTCCAGGCCGGCAAGCTCGCCACGCTCGGCGAGCTGACCACCGGCGTCGCCCACGAACTCAACAATCCGCTCAACAACATCGGCCTGTTCGTGGGCAATGCCGTCGACCTCATGGAGCTCGCGGTGACGGAGAAGGAGCAGATTGTCCGCGAGCTGCGCGCCGCCATGCAGCAGGTCCGCAAGGCCACGGAGATCATCTCGCACTTGCGCACGTTCGGACGGGCGGCCCCCGTCAGCCGCGAGCTGATCGTCTTAAGGCAGGTGATCGAGCGGGCGCTGTCCCTCATGCGCGAGCAGCTCCGGCTGCGCGAGGTCGAGATCACGCTCGATCTGGGTCCGGACGAGCCGGTGGTCGTAGGGAACGCGATTCAGCTGGAGCAGGTCTTCATCAACCTGTTGACGAACTCGCGTGATGCGGTGGCCGACTCGCCACGCAAGGCGATTCGGATCTCGGGCTCGGTCGGCTCCACGGCGGTGGACGTCGCGGTCGCCGATACCGGGCACGGGATTCCGGCCGAGCTCAAGGGGCGGATCTTCGATCCGTTCTTTACCACCAAGGCAGTCGGGAAGGGTACGGGCCTGGGCCTCTCGATCACTTACGGGATCATCAAGGAGCACGGCGGCACTATCTCCGTCGTGAGCCCGCCAGGCGAGGGCGCCACGTTCCTCATCCATCTGCCGCTCGCTCCCACCGATACGCAGGAGACCTCCTCGTGCTGACGCCGTTGCGCGTCCTCATCGTCGACGACGACCCGGCCCTGCTGCAGGCACTGCCCAAGGCGCTGCGGCTGCGGATGGGGGGGGTGACCGTGGAGACGGCCGACTCCGCGGCGGTGGCGCTCGCGCGAATCGCCGCCGGGGACTACGACGCGATCGTCACCGATATCAAGATGCCGGGGATGGATGGCCTGGCGCTGCTGACGGAGATCCGGAAGCACCGGCCGGACACGCCCACCCTGATAATCACCGGCCACGGCGAGGACGAACTGATGGTTCGCGCCCTGCGCGGCGGGGCCTACGACTTCATCCAGAAGCCGATCGACCGAGATTACTTCGTCGCGGCGTTGTACCGCGCGATTCGAGCGCACGTGCTGAATCGCCGGGCGAAGGACCGGCAGGTGGCCCTGCAGTGCTGCGCCGACGAACTGGAGCGGATCCTGGACCAGTTGGAGTGCAAACTCCGCGTCCAGGTCGGTGACGGGCGAACCAGGGGCCAGGGGGGCGTCCTCATCGTCGACGACGACCCGGCCCTGCTCCAGGCGCTCCCCGAGTTGCTGCGGCTGCGGATGCCTGAGGTGACCGTGGAAACGGCCGACTCGGCGGCGGCGGCGCTCGATCGGATCGCCGCGCGGGACTACGACGCGATCGTCACGGATATCAAAATGCCGGGCATCGATGGCCTGGAGCTGTTGGCCGAAATCCGGACGCGCTGGCCCGACACACCGACCCTCATGATCACCGGGCACGGCGAGCAGGAGCTGGTGCTGCACGCCCTCCGCGGCGGGGCCTACGACTTCGTTCAGAAGCCGATCGACCGGAATTACTTCGCCTCCTCATTGCAGCGGGCGATCCAAGTGCGCGAGCTGAGTCGCCGGGCCAAGCAGGGGCAGTGGGCGCTGGAGCACCATGTCAACGACCTGGAGGCCGTCGTCGAGGAGCGCGCGCATCGACTGCGGGAGACAAAGAACGTCATCGAGAGCCCTTTGAGCTTGCTGCTGGGGTCGAGAGGGCAAATGGAGAAGGTCGTCCAGCAGATCAAGCAGGTGGCCGACTCCCCGCTCACGGTCCTCGTCGAGGGCGAGACCGGCACTGGCAAGGAAGTCGTGGCCCGGGCGATCCATCAGCTGAGTGCCCGACGCAGCAAGCCGTTCATCGCCGTCGACTGCGGCGCGATCCCGGACACGTTGATCGAGTCCGAGCTCTTCGGCCACGAGAAGGGCGCATTCACCGGAGCCCATCAGCGCAAGGAAGGGCAGTTCCAGCTTGCCGGGGGCGGAACCCTGTTCCTCGATGAAGTCGTCAATCTTCCTTTTCCCACGCAGGCCAAGCTCTTGCGAGCATTGCAGGAACGACAGGTCCAGCCGCTCGGAAGCAAGCGGCCGGTCCCAGTGGAGGTGCGGTTCATCGCAGCCTCCAACGTCCCCCTCGAGCGGGAGATGCGGGCGAGTCGGTTCCGCCAGGATCTGTACTACCGCCTGAACGAGTTCGTGATCACCCTACCGCCCCTCAGGGAGCGAGCCAACATCCTCCAGCTGGCGAATAGTTTCCTCGCAGAAGCGACCACCGAGCTCGACCGGCCCTGCCGCAAGATCTCAGAAGCGGCGGCTCAGGTCCTGCTGCGCTACCAATGGCCGGGGAACGTGCGGGAGCTCCGGAACGTCATTCGGCGGGCCAGCCTCCTGGCTTCGGATGTGATTGAGCCCGAGCACCTCTCCCTCCTCGCCGTCGAGCAGTCTCCTCCCGTCACCGAACGTCACGCAGAGCCAGCGCCAGCTGGCTCCTCCCTGAAGGAGCTCGCCGGGGCAGCCGCGGCGGACGCCGAAGGGCAGGCGATCCGCTTGGCCCTGCAGGCCACCGGAGGGAACAAAAGCGAGGCGGCGCGGCTCCTCCGGGTGGACTACAAGACGCTGCACCTCAAGATGAAGCAGTACGGCATCAACGCCGCGCAGTTCAGGGAGTCGCTGTCCGCGCCTTCCCCCGCGTAGCTCTAGTCCTCACGCAGTAGCCGGGCCTTCTGGCGCTCGCGCCATGGTCTTGGCGCCAGGGTCTTGCGACCGCACCAGACTCTCGGCGTCGGATCTCCTCGCTCGTCCCGGCGGCCCGCCGTTCTCCTGACCAGGCGCGTTAGGCGTTATCTCGCGCCACCACCGCCAGTTGCTCGGCCACCGGAACGCTCCGCGTTCGCGGTGTTGAAACGATAGCCCGACCTGCAGGAGTCGGCTGCGGGCACATGGTTTGCCAAACGACGGGAGAGGCCGCCCAGCGCGCGGGCTGATCCCCCGCGCGCGGCAGGGCCGAACTGAACTGGCAGTCTGAGGGGGCCCTCAGCCCTCCGGCTGCCCGTTCGGTTTTGGGCGTGATGGACGCGGCCCGCGCGGCGAAGCGTCACCATAGCGATGGGGGATGATCTACAGGGCGGGCTCTCAGCAAAGGGGGAAGTACTCTCACCAGACGATCAAACGCGAGGAGAACGACAATGCTGACGTTCTTTTGCAGGACGCCACTGCGGTGGGGGAGAGGTTGGGTTCTAGCGCTGAGTTTTGGGGTCGTGGCGTGTGGCGAGCGACCGGAAGCGACAGCGCCCTCGCCGCCACTGGCCGATCTGCTTCTGGACCCTCCGGCGTGCGGCACCGTCACGACCAACACGAACCTGAGCGGTGATTGTATGGGGCCGCTCGTCGTGGGAGGCAGCGGCATCACCGTGAACCTTGGCGGACACGCGGTCACTTGCGGGACGGTTCCGAATCCGCCATCGCCGTTTAATGGCATCGAGATCACCGCTCAGACCGATGTCCACGTCACGAACGGCGAGGTCAAGAACTGCGGCACTGGGATCGCGATTACTGGAGGAGGCGGTCACCAGCTCTCAAACCTCAACGTTCACAACCACGGCTTCGGTGGCGGCAACTTCGGTGACGGCATCCGCCTCACGGCCAGCAGCAACAATGACATCAGGAACACGACCTCGAGCTTCAACCACGCGCTCGGCGTGCGGCTGCTGGGTAACTCCGACTTCAACAAGATGGCCAGCCTGGAGCTCGAGCAGAACGACGGGCCTCAGATTAGCGGCGGGATACTCCTCGCCTTTGGGGCCGACAACAACACGGTTAGCTCGAGCTTCTTGCTCGGCAACGGCAACTTCGGCATCGGCATCGCCGGCAGCAACAACACGATCGACCTGAGCACCGAGGTTAGGCAGTCGAACAAAGGCGCAACTCCAATTGCAGGCACCTTCGGGGGTTCGCCGATGCCAGGGATCGAGGTGTTTTCATCGACTTCGACGGGCACTACCATCCGTGCGACCACCCTCGTCCAGAACCTCGTGGGCGTCTTTTTGGGTAGCGCCACGAACACCACCATCCAGTCCAGCGAGGCCAGCAACAACGTCCTGCAGGGGATCCGGCTCACCTTCGGTGCCAGGAGCAACCTGGTCCAGTCGAACAAGGCATTCGGGAACGGGACGTTCGACCTCGAAGACGACAACCCGGCCTGCGATGCCAATACCTGGAAGTCGAACAAGTTTGGCACCGCCAATCAGAGTTGCATTAACTAGGAGGACTCTGCCCGCACCAGGAAGAGACGCGCAGCTCGACCCGAAACGGCCCGCCGAGGCAGGCTCGGTGCCAGGTTCAGTGTGCAACGTGGGAGAGACGTAGGGCCAGAGTCAGATCGCCATGGAGTACGCCAACGGGGAACGGCATCGATGACGAAGACGAGGATGACGACTAGAAGGAAGCAGGGAGCCAAGCCGGGGAAGGGCGTCGCGCGACGCGTCGCCCCTCCCTGGATGCTTATCTACTGGCTGGCGACGCTGGCCGGATGCTCCGACCAGATCGTCGAGCCCCGCCGCAGGCTCGCGGCGCCCTCCCTCGAGATAGCTGCGGCGCGGATCGCCAGCGGCGAGGCCAACCCCGTGCTCCAGTGGAACCAGACGGCGCTCGACGCCGTCTCCGCGGGCACGCTCGGCCCGCCGATGGTCTCCCGCGCCCTGGCGATCGTGCACACCGCGATCTTCGACGCGTGGGCCGCGTACCACCCTGAGGCCGTGGGGACGCGCTACGGCGCAGCACTTCGGCGGCCGGCGGCGGAGCACACGATGGCCAACAAGACCGAAGCGATCAGCTATGCGGCGTATCGCGTGCTCGTCGATCTCTATCCGGCGCAGATCGAGCGGTTCGACGCGAAGATGGCCGACTTGGGGTTCGATCCGGGCAACACGACCGACGACCGGACGACTCCGGCCGGCATCGGCAATGTGGTCGCCGCGGCGCTCCTCAAGTTTCGACACGACGACGGCTCCAACCAGCTCGGTACGCTTGGACCCACCGGGTTGCCGTACTCGGACTACACCGGCTACGAGCCGGTGAACACACCGGACGAAGTCCGCGACCCGAACCGCTGGCAGCCGCTGCGGCACCCGAACCGCGCCGGCACGGCCATCATCGTGCAGCAGTTCCTATGTCCCCACTGGGCCCACGTCATCCCCTTCGCGCTCACCTCGGGGGATCAGTTCCGCCCGGCCCCTCCCGTGTTGTTCCCCCGTGGGTCCTATCGCGAGCAGGCGGAAGAACTCATCGACATCAGCGCCCATCTCACGGATCGCCAGAAGGTCATCGCCGAGTATTGGGCTGACGGGCCGAACAGCGTGCTACCGCCGGGGCACTGGGATCTGTTTGCCCAATTTGTCTCGCTGCGGGATGAGCATTCGCTCGATCAGGACGTCGAGATGTTCTTCATCCTGACCAACGCCATCCTCGACGCCGGCATAGCGGCGTGGGACGCGAAAATCCGATACGACTACGTGCGCCCCATCACGGCCATTCGGTTCCTGAAGCAGGGCAAGAAGATCCGAGCGTGGGGCGGACCCGGCCAAGGAACGAGGGTGATCAGCGGCGAGGACTGGATGCCGTACCAGCCAGTCTGGCTTCCGACCCCGCCGTTCGCCGAGTACGTGTCGGGACACAGCACGTTCAGCGCGGCCGGCGCGGAGATCCTGAAGCGGTTTACCGGGAGCGACTTCTTCGGTACGTCGGTGACCATCGCCGCAGGGAGCCTCGACCGAGTGGAGCCGGGGATGCCCGCAGGGGCGGTCACACTGCACTGGGAGACGTTCTCTGAGGCTGCCGACGAGGCGGGGATCTCGCGCCGCTACGGCGGCATCCATTTCACGGACGGGGATCTGATGGGCCGAGCGTTGGGTCGCGCCGTTGCCGCCCAGACGTGGAACAAGGCCCGGACCCTGCTCAGCGGGACGAACGAACCCGAATGACGAGGACGAGGACGACTGAGGGCGATGATGCAAGGCGCGAGTAGACTCGCGGCTCATAGCCGGGCTCTCTGGCGGTGGCGCCATGGTCTTGGCGCCAGGGTCTTGCGACCGCACCAGCCTGTTCGTCGCCGTTTCTCCTCGCTCGTTCGGGCGGCCCACCGTTCCCCTGACGGGGCGCGGAGGGCGATATCTCTCGCCACTACCGCCAGTTGCTCAGCGTGCCGAAGGCCCCGCCGCTCGCTGGTGGGCCGCGACCGGCAGGCGCGCCCACGCGGGCACGGGCGTTGCTACACCATGGGGCGTCGTGAAGGGAACGTTAGTCCGACAAGGCGGGAAGCGGGAGGACAAACATACATGAGGAAGGAGGGACCAGAATGAATGCGGGCGTGGAGTGTACACTCCGACGTACATCGCTGGTGCTGGCCATCGTCGTCGGGGATGCCGTCACACTGCTGGCAGCCCCTCAACCAGTACTGGACAGGATTCCAGTCTCAAGCTGTGGTGCGATCACAGCGCCAGGCGCCTACGAAGTCACCGGGCCTATTACCTCTACCTTTGCCACGTGCATCACCATCACTGCAAGTGGGGTAACGCTGTTCTTGAACGATCAAGTCATCTCCTGCGTCGGTATCGGGTTTCTAGCGAGTTGTCAAGTATTCGGGCCCGGCCCAATCGGCATCGATGTTGGATCCGGACTCACCGACGTCGCAGTGATGGGTCGGGGAACCGTCACGGGCTTCGATACTGGCATTCGTGTTTCGAGCAGCAATGCGCTGATCAAACGCGTCTCGGTCACAGGCCCCAAATGTCTCTCGCCATTTACCTGTACCAGACCGGATGCCGTAGGCATCGAGGTTAATGGCACATCAGGCGTGAACCTGCTGAGAAACACTGTCGAAAACCAAGCCGACGGTATCCACCTTGACGATGTGACATGTCCAGGAGGGTCCGCCTCCTGCGTCGTCAACGGCAATGCGTCGCACGACAACTTCAGCCTTCCGATTCCATGCCATGGGATAACGCTCAACGGCACGACGGGCTATACGCTGACCCGGAACGTCACGTTCAACAATGGCGAAAACGGGTTCGAGAATGCCGGGATCTATCTCGTCAACGGCGCCACGGGGAACACCATCACCAATAACGATTCTTCCAACAACCTCGGATTCGGAATCGCGGCGTCAGGGATCGGCACCAGCGGGAACAACATCGTCAACAACGTCGCGCTAGGGAATACGTTTATCCCGGGCCTCTACGCTGACTTGGGCGAAGTGAGTGGCGCCGGTCCAAACACCTGGAACGACAACAACACATGCAACACGGAGACAGGAACTGTTCCGCCCGGGGTGTGCAACGCAGGAGAAGGGTAGCAAGGACACTGCGGCAGGTGTCCTGATCTCTACGTGGCACTAGGACGCAAAACAACAACTCGAGACGAAAACGGGCCCGCGGCCACGGCCGCGGGCCTGTCATTGAGCCGGAGGGAGGCGGGCTCAGGGGAGGCATTGCGGGTCCTCCCGCGATGTTCTACCCCCGCGATGTTCTACCCACAGTGAAGGGGAGGCGACCCTCCCAGTTCAGGAGGATGACATGCGGCGGAACCTGTGCCTTGGAGCGCTCCTACTCGCCGGCATCTCGGCCGTCGGTCCAAATGACATCAGGGACGAAGGCGTCGGGACCTACACGGATCCATCCGTTGCCAACCAGATCTCGAACTTCACTATCAACCGCCAGATGGTGAGTTGCGGCGTTGGCACTGTGGCGAGCGGCGTGCTTTCGGGTCCATTCGCTATGCTCATGTATGCGAAGGACATTCAGTTCTACCATGCTGATCACGCCGGGAAGACCATCACCGCGAGCGGCCGAATGCGCTCAATCACGCAGGCCGGTGGCATGACGGTCGAAGATGTCGAGCACGAGTTCCTGGCGATCGCAGTCGACAACGCCGGCACCGGCTCTCCCGATCGCTTCGATGTCCACTTCACGACGCCGTTCTGGAAACCCGGTAACCCGTTCTGCACACCGTCGACGGTGCACCCGGGATGGTGCCGCTTTGGCGGGGATCTCATCGTGTCGGGCGGCACTCAGCTGGGCGACGTCAGCGTGGGCCCCTAGAACCGAAGCATGCACAGTGGCGGCTCGACGGGCCCCCGCGCACGGGCCCGTCGCAGCACCGAGCTCGACCGGCCCTGGGGCGGGATCTCAGAAGTGGCGCGGCTCCTCCGCACTGACTACAAGACCCTGTACCCCAGGATGAAGCAGTACGGCATCAACGCCGCGCAGTTCAGGACGTCGCTGTCCGCGTCTTCCCCCGCGTAACGCTGGCGCCGGCGCTACGGTCTTGGCGCCATGGTCTTGGCGCCAGGGTCTCGCCACGGCACCAGACTCTCGGCGCCGGATCTCCTCGCTCCTCTGAGCGGCCCGCCGTTCCCCTGACCAGGCGCGGACCGCGATATCTCTCGCCAGCACCGCCGGTTGCTCGGCTTGCCGATGGCTCCGCGTTCGCCGTGTTCCAACGATGCCCCGACCCAAGGGGAGGCGGGTGCGCGGGGCACGTGCCTTGCCATGTCGCCCGTCGAGGCCGTTGCACGGCAGAGCCGTCCCATCGTTGCACGGCAGAGCCGTCCCATCCTAGTAAGGAAGGAGTGGAGTATGCGAGACCGACTGATGTTGCGGAGCTCGGCGGTGCTGACCGCCGTGCTGCTTGGGATTTTCCTGGCGGTGGTGCCCAGGCCAGCGTTCGCCCAGGCGGACAAGTACGCGGCCGCTGGCAGCACCACCATCATCTTCGGGCCCTTCTTCACCGGGTCGACAACCGCCGACCTGCTGAAAGAGGACATCCAAAGCTCGAATACGGTCGATCTGGACCTTCAGGTGACGCTCGAGTGCGGGCTCATTACGGAACAGTTCGGCACCTTCTCGTTCAGCGACGCGAACGTGACGGTCTGGATCGAGATCGATGGCGTGGTCGTGCCGATTACGCAGACCACGGCCGGCACTTCGACAGATCCTGCACCCGTTGGCGAAGTGGTCTTCTGCGACCGTTTGCAGGAGAACGTCAACTTCGCGCAGTTGGTACAATTTGATCAGTATATTCACGCCAACTCTTTCAACTGGATCAAGCTGAACGTGGGAGCCGGCACGCACCACGTGGTGGTCAGAGCGAGGCTGAACTCGTTCACACCCGTCGGATCATTCGCTGCGGGGTTGGTGCGTCGTCGGACGCTCATCATCGAGCCCGTGCACATGTCGGTGAGCCAGGACGTGCAGCCGGGCACCTGAGCCAACCTCCCCGTTGGGCCGAGCGCACCCAGGGCAGCAGGTGCCCCGGGTGCGCTTCGGCTTTTCGTCAAGCCGGAGTTAGCGCGCTCGCTCGTGGGCGAGGTCATTGCAGCGCGGCCACTCAGAACGCCTTGAGGTTGATGCCGTATATCGCCTGAAGCATCGCGAGCGCGACGAAGCCGACCAGCGCGCCGAAGAAGAGAATAAGGGCTGGCTCGATCAGCGCGACCGCGGTGCGGAGAGCGCGCCGCACCTCGCCATCGTAGGTGTCGGCGACGCGGAAGCACAGCTCCTCCAGCCGGCTGCTCTCGTCGCCCACCGCGATCATCTGCAGCGCGAGCGGCGGCACCGTCCCGGCGAGCGCCGGCGCGAGCGCGCTCCCCTCGGACAGCGCCGCGACCGCCCGGTCGATGCCTTCCTGGACGATCAGGTTCGTAGCGGAGGCGCGCGCGATGTTCAGGGCGGGCACGATCGGCAGTCCGCTCTTGAGGAGCAGCCCGAGGGTGCGAGCGAACTTCGCGGTCGAGTACTTGAGCTCGAGATCGCCCACCACGGGCCAGCCCAGCCGAGCGGCGTGCCAGCGGCGGCGGTTCTCGGGCCGGGCCAGCGCACTGGGAACGGCGTACGCCGCCGCACCGCCGAGCAGGAGCCACGCCCACCAACCTTTAGTGACCAGCGCGCTCGCCCCGACGAGCAGCCGGGTCGAGAGCGGCAGCCCGCCGCCGACGTCCGACAGGATCGCGGCGAAGCGGGGGATCACGAAGCCGAGCAGCACCAGCAGGCCGACGCAGGCGACGACCCCCATGAGCGCCGGGTACAGCAGCGCCGATGCCACCTGAGAGCGCAGCTCGGCGCCCTCCTCCAGATGTTCGGAGAGCCGCTCGAACACGACCTCGAGTGCGCCGCTCGACTCGCCGGCGGCCACCATGGCGACGAACAACGGGTCGAAATACCGCTGGTGCTGCGCCAGAGCGTCGGCGAGGCTCTGGCCGCTCTGCACCGCGCGGCGGACATGCCGGACAGCCTCCGCCAGCCCCTGATGCTCGGCGTGGGCCGCGGTGAACGCGAGGACGCGGTCGAGCGGCACTCCGGCTCCGAGCAGCGTGGCCGCGTTCCTGGTCCACAGCGTTAGTGCCGCCCGGCGCCCGAGCCGGCGGCTGACCCGCGTGGCGGCGGCGCTGGCCGCCTCGTCCACCGCCAGGGGGTAGAGGCGCTGGCGCCGCAGTTCCTCGAGCACGTTCTGGCGGGACGGCGCCTGGACGATTCCCTCGACGACCTGCCCCTCGTGGGTCGCGGCGCGGTAGCGGAAGCGGACGGTCATCCCAACGCCTCGTCCTGCGTGACGCGGAGCACTTCCTCGAGCGTCGTGGCACCAGCGCACGCTTGAGCCCAGCCGGCGGCGCGGAGCGGCGCCATCCCCTGCGCCTGCGCCAGCGCCCGGATGTCGGCGAGCGGCGCACCCGTCACCACCCGGGCGCGCACCTCTTCGCTCATCCGCATCAGCTCGTACAGGCCGGTCCGGCCGCGGTAGCCGGTGCCGGCACAGGCGGCGCACCCCCGACCGCGGCGGAACCGCGGCTTGGGAAGGTCTGGCTGACCCGCTGCGGCCTCGGTTACGACATCGGCCGGCGGCTGGAAGTCTTCGGAGCAGGTCTCGCAGATCACCCGCACCAGGCGCTGCGCCACGATTGCCTGTACCGTTGCCGCCACCAGGTAGGGCTCGATCCCCATGTCCACCATGCGGGTGATCCCGCTCGGCGCGTCGTTGGTGTGCAGGGTGGACAAGACGAGATGGCCGGTGAGGGCCGCTTGGATCGCGATCTCCGCCGTTTCCCGGTCACGCATCTCGCCGATCATGATGATGTTCGGGTCGTGCCGCAGGATCGAGCGCAGCGCGGCCGCGAACGTGAGCCCGATCTTCGGATTCACCGGGATCTGAGTCACGCCCGCGATCTGATACTCCACCGGGTCCTCCACGGTCACGATCTTCACGCCGGGGTCGTTGAGGCGGTCGAGCGCCGCGTACAGGGTCGTGGTCTTGCCCGATCCAGTGGGACCGGTGACGAGGATGATGCCGTGCGGCTGGCGGATCAGCCGCTCGAAGCGGTCGTGCACCAGCGGCGGCATGCCGAGGTCGGCGAGGCTGCGGACGCCCACGCCGCGGTCGAGGATGCGGAGCACGACCCCCTCGCCGTGCAGCGTCGGTGTGGTCGATACCCGCAGGTCGAGCTCGCGGTCCGAGAGTCGCAGCCGGATCCGGCCGTCCTGGGCCAGCCGCCGCTCGGCGATGTTCAGCCCGGCCATGATCTTGATCCGGCTGATCACGGCGGCCTGGAACTGCCGCGGCGGATGCGACAACTCGTGGAGCACGCCGTCGATCCGGTAGCGCACCCGCAGGCCGTCGGGCGTGGACTCGAGGTGGACGTCGCTGGAGCGGGCCCGGAGCGCCTCGAGAATCATCACGTTGACGAGCTTGATGACGGGCGCCTGGCTCGCGAGGGCGCGCAGGTCGTCGAGCGTCTCCTCCTCCTCGGCGAGCACGACGAGGTCGCCGCCGCGGAGATCGGTGGCCTGGACCTCGGATGTCGCCGCCGATTGGGCGGAGAGAATCGCCGCGTGGACCTCGGCGGCCGGTGCGTCCACGAGCTTCACCCGCCGCCCATAGGTCCAGCACAGCTCGTCCACCACGGTCGGATCGAGCGGCTCGCCAGCTGCCACCAGCAGCTCACCCGCGCCGGTCACGGCGAGCGGCAGCAGGCAATGCTCCTCGAGGTACTTGGGCGAGAGCCGCTGGGCCAGCGGGCCCGCGGCGGCGGCGCGCAGATCGGCGGCCGCACGCGGCGCCGTCGCGGCATCGGGCGGCGGCGTCTCCGCCAAGTCCCGCGAGCGGGCCGGGAGCTGCGGCTCGGGGGTGGGGGAGGGAGGCGGCGCAGCGGCCGAGCCTGTGGGCATGCGCGTCACGGCTTGCGCGGAGGAGGCGGCGCGGGTGGGGGCGGCAGCATGCTGTCGATGCCCGGCTTCATGTTTTGCAGCCGCTCCCGCTCCCGCTGCAGCAGCGAGTCGGCCTGCTCGTCCGTGTACACGGCGTAGGGCGTGAGGAAGATCGCGAGCTCGGTCCGCTGCCGACTCATGCTCCGGCTCTTGAAGAGCAGCCCCAGGATCGGGAGGTCCTTGAGGATCGGGACGCCCGACTCGGTGGCCTGGGTCGTCTCGCCGATCAGCCCGCCGATCACCACCGTGTGGCCGTTCTTCACGATTGCGCTCGTCTCCGCCTCGCGCGTAGTGATGACCGGGGCGTTCTGCGCTGCCGCGATCGTCGTCGTGGACAGCGCGCTCACCTCCTGCAGCACGCGGAACGTGACGTACCCATCGTTGTTCACGGTCGGGATGACGGTTAGCTGCGTGCCCACGTTGCGGAACTGGACCACGGTGTTCAGCCCCGCCGTCAGGCCGCTGAACGTGGAGGACACGAACGGCACCTCGCTTCCCACCAGGATGCGCGCCTCCTCGTTGTTCAGTGCCAGCACGCGCGGCGTAGACAGCACGCGCACGTTGGTGCGCGACGCGAGCGCATCCAGGATCGCCCGCACGTTCAAACTGGCGAGGCTGACGACCCGCACGCCGAGGCCCTGGAAGGCCTTCAGCAAGGTGTCGCCGAAGCTTTGCGGGCCGACTCCGACGCCGATCCCACGCGTCGAGTCGCCCCGGACGCCCCGCTGCGTGAACAGCTGCCAGTTGATCCCGTACTGGCTGGCCCGGTCGAGGGTGACCTCGGCGATCAGCACTTCCAGGAGGACTTGCGGGGGACGGACGTCGAGTTGCTCGATGGTCTCTTGGAGGACGGAGAAGTTCGGCGGCGCGGTGCGGATCACCAGCGCGTTAGTCGCCTGGTCAGGAACGATCGTGGTCCGCCCCACCAGGCCCTGGCCCGGCGCCAGGGTGCTCTCCGCCGCCGCCCGGCTTGGGACGGGCCCCGGAGCGGCCACGGTCGGGAGCACCATTTGGGCCCGTTCCTGGAGTGATTGGATCTCACGGCGGCGGAATCCGGTGAGCTCGCTCGACAGGCTGCGTCCTTCGAGCGCCCGCACGCGCTGCCGCTCCGGCGCCGCCGCCACGGTGGCGCCGAACACCTGCCCGAGGGTGGTGGCAAGCTCCGCGGCGCTGGCGTGCTTGAGCGGATACACGTAGGTGCGGAGTCCTGCCTCGCCACCGGTCTTGATGTCGAGCTGCCGCAGCAGATCGAGGTAGCGCGCGATGTGCACGCCGCGGTCGGTGATCAGCACCGAATTGGAGCGCGGCACGACCTCGACCCGCGCGGTCTTGCTCGCCACCTGCTTGAGGAGCGTGACGCCCTCCTCGGCGCGGATGTAGTCGAGCGGCACGATCTGCGTGACGAGACCCAGCGGGGGCGGGGTCGGGAACTCTTTGCCTACGCGCACCGGACCGGTCGAGGGCCGCTTCTCCTCCGGCATCACCTGCGCGACAGGCCCGGACTGCACGATGACGAGGCTCTGGCTCTCGAGGATCGCCTCGAGCACCGCACCGGCCTGCGGCGCCGGCACGGGCTGGGGGGTCTGGAAGGTGATGCGACGGCTGGGCACGTCGGTGAGCACCACGTTCACGCCCAGCACCGCGGCGAGGGAGCGGATCACGTCACCCAAATCCGCGTTGACGTAATTGATCCGGACCGTGGCCGGCTGCTGGGCGGCCATCAAGGAAGGCGCGGCGAGCACCGCCAGGGCAAGGCGCAGCACGCGCGGCGTCACGGCTTCCTTCGCTGCGCGGGTTGCAAGTGCAGTACGAGGGGGCCGGATGGCTCCGCGAGCGTGACCGTCGAGTCCGTGATCGCCACGAGCGCCGCCCCGGCGACCAGATCGCCCACGCGATAGATTTCGGCGCCCGGGATCTTCGGATCCGCGTCGATGAGGGCGACGGCCCCCTGCGGTCCGACGGTGATCCCGTACAGCTTGAGGGTCGGTCCACTGGGCTTCGTCGGCGCGGCCGCGCGCCCAGGCGGTGAGAACCGCATCGCAGGAGCCGTTCGGTCCTGGGAGAAGATGTTCGCTGCGACGATGGCGTCGTACCTCGGCGCCGGTGACGTGCTCGTCGGGGCGACGTCGAGGCGGGTTGCCGCGGGTAGCGCCGGCGGCGCAGTGTCGGTCCGGGGGACGGACATGGGCGCCAGGCGCAGCCCGAGCCCCGCGACCAGGAACGCCGCGGCGGCGGCGTACAGCCCGCGCACGAGCGTCAGGAGCCGCTCGCTCCGCTCGACGCCCGGTACAGGCCGTGCAGGCGGAGCGACCAGGTGAGAGATTGGGGCGCCTGGACCAAGCGCAGGCGCATGCGCTGGCCGAGGCTCGGCACGAACCCCGGGACGAACCCCGGGCCGAACCCGGCGTTCAGCGACAGCTCGTCGAGGGCGAGCAGCTTGTCGCCGCGCTCGAGCCGGAACAGGAAATCCACCAGCCCGTAGATGTCGCCCTGACCCTGAAGCTGCACCGGGATCGCGAGCAGGCCGGACTGGTCGGGACGCGGCTGGCTCGCGACGTCGACACGGTTAAGCTGCACCGAGCTCTCGTCGGCGTAGCGCTGGAGGAGTCCCTGCAGCGCCGACGCCGCGAGCGCCGGGGTCGCGCCGGTGACGAGACGGGCCTCGTCGGCGGCGTACGCGCTCTGCTGCTCGTCGAGCGCACGGCGCAGGCGGTCGGTGTTGGCCGCGAGCGCCGCGAGCCGCAGCCACTGCTCGCGACTCGTCGTGTAGGCCGCCTCGCGGACCGCCCAATGGTGGGCAAACGGCAACCCGAGGAGTACGATCAGGAGGGCGGTCGCGCTCACGAGCGCTCCGCCCAGCACCACTCGGCGCTCGCGCGTGTTAAGGTTCAGGCGCCGGAGCGTATCGAAACGCCAGGACAAAGCTTTCATAGGTCCTGTCAGCTAGGTTGACGCGGGTCGTCGCGGAGAGGAAGCGCACCTCCTTGAATTCCGGGGCTTCGCCAAGCTGCGCCACCAGGCGCGACGCATTCGCGGCGTAGCCGTCGATCTGCCACTCGACCCCGGACCAGCGCATCCCCCGCAGGTAGGCTCCGGCCGGCAGCTGCTTCGAGAGCGCCAGCAGCACGCCCAGCGGGTCGGGCCGCCCCCGCTCGATCTGGCGGATCGCCTGCGCCTCCCGCCCGAGCGCTTCGAGCTGGCTCTGCAGAGCCAAGGCAGGCGCGGCGCGCTGCCGCAACGATTGAAGGCCGGTCTCCAGTTCGCGGGTCGCCCGCGCACGCCAGGCGTCAGCCGACGCGAGCGCGAACACCAGGGCCCCGATCCCGGCGGCGACTGCGAGCACGAGCGCACGCCGCCACCGCGCCGTGACGCGGGCCCCCAGCTCTGGAGAAACCAGCGTTCGCGCAAAGATCGGCTTCGTCCCGATGGCGAGCGCCGCGCCGTAGGCCGGGAGGAAAGGGGCCACGACGTCCGCCACCGCGGGCAGCGGCCGCACCATCGCCTCAGGCAGGAGCGCGCGGAGCACGCTCACCCGATCCTCGTTCCACGGGGTGAGGTAGATCGTTCGGGTTGCGCCCCCGTTCTCCCGCAAGGCCGCGGTGGCATCCTCGAGCTCGCCAAACACGCGCCGCGCCCAAGTCACCCGGCCCTCTCGGATCTCCACCACCCCAACGCCGTCACGCTGTCCATCGAGCAGCACGACCGCCGCAGTGAGCTGTGCGCAGGCGAGCGCCCGCGCCAGCGCGACCGGTCCGGGCTCGATCACATCCACGGGACCGAGCTCTTGTAGCGCGGCGACCCAGTTGGCGAGCGGCGCCTCTCTGGCCGCGAACACGAGGTCGTCGTCCCCGCGCACGGCAGGCACCAGCTCCTCGGCACGCACGGCGAAGAATCGCTCCGGCTCGAGTCGCAGGATGTTCCGCTTCTCGGCCTCACTGAGCGGGGGCAGCTTCACCTGCTTGACGAAGAGCAGCGGAAGGTCGAGGGTCATGGCCACCCGCTGGGCGGGCCCGAGGTGCTGGCGGAGCGCCTGGACCGCCTCGGCCGGGTTGTCCGGGTCCCACTCTACTTCCACGACCCGGGCTCGGGGCCGGTACCAGCCTTCCAGCCGTACCCCGCGCAACGCGCGGGCTCCGAGCTCGATACCGAGGCGGCCCATCACGGATCGCGTTCCCTGACTGTGCAACCGTTGGACATCACCGCACCACCGGTCAGTACCCGACGTCTCCCGCGCCGTCGGTGACTGCGAGCTATCATCTTACCACGCAACTGCATGCGCGCCGTCGCAGCCGCAGTCCTGGGCGAAGCTGCCCCGAAAGCGGGGGGCTGTCAACCACGCGCGAAACACCAGCATTCGCGGGCAGCCTTGATGCGGTGCGCCGCGCTTCTAATCCGTTTGACGCGACCGTGCGTACGCTCCAGCCTTAGGATGAGGGGCGCACACTTCGCCCTCGGCCTGTTTTCATGTGCGGCGAGAACACGGATCGAAGAGACCGGTCGAGTCTGGCGGCATCGTCACGCCCACGGCCGGGGCGCGCCCCGCTACGTCGCTCGCCGGTGTTCTTTCAACGCAGGAGGGGTCTATGAACCTCGACAGGCCGTTCCTCGCATCACTTCTCGTCGTCTGTTTGTGCACGGGCGGCGCCTGGGCCCAAGACGAGGGCACCCAGGCGAACTGCTCGGGGCTTCCCACGAGGGCGCAGCTGAAACAGCTGCTCGCCCAAGCGCCTTCTGTGGGAGGCGAGGCGGGTGGGTTGTTCCACGGCACGCGGATGTGGGCGGCGGTGGTGAACCGTGCCGGTGTGCTATGCGCGTTCGCGACGTCAACAACGGACGCGACCCAAGTCTGGCCGGGGAGCCAGGCAATCGCAAAAGCGAAAGCGTACACGGCTAACGCGTTCAGCCTCGACGGCTTGGCCCTGTCGACCGCGATGTTGTACACCTTCACGCAGCCCGGTCACTCGCTCTGGGGCCTAAACCAATCGAATTTGTTCAATGCCGATTTCCTCGCCCCGCCGAGTGGCACGGGCGGCGGCGCGGGCTCGATTGCCGGCGGTATCATCACGTTCGGCGGCGGCGTGGCCCTGTATGCGGGTGGCCACATCGTCGGCGGCCTCGGCATCAGTGGCGACACGGCCTGCACCGACCATGAGATCGCGAAGCGCGTGCGCGACGAGGCCGGAATGAACCCGCCGGGCGGGCGCACGGTGGACGACATCAGCTACTCGGCTGTGGACGGTCCGTCGGTGTTCACCCACCCCCTCTGCCCGAACACGTGGAGAAACGGCATCATGATAGGGAACGAGGCGCCTGCGACCGGTTACTGAGGGCCGCGCCAACGAAGAGCGTGGCAGGGGAGACCCGACCCCTGGGCCTCCCCTGTGGTTTTCTCCCGTGGATACATTCCCACGGCTAAGAAGGCCCAGACGAACGGTGGGACGAGCTGGTGCGCGTGCCGGAGATCCCGCAGCTGCGGCAGGTGTACTTCGGGAACTGATGCGCGCTTGCGGCTTGGGCGCTCCGGTGAATATTGAAACGCAACTCAGACGCCATGAAACCCGAGGCGCGTCGTGCGGTCGCTCATACCTTGGGTGGAGCGAATCGCGAAACCGGCTGAGTGAGGCTACTCGCTCGCCGGTTTCTTGTTTTGCCCAAGGAAGGAGATCGCCATGAAGGCGCTCACCGTTGCGCTATACGGCTCAGTGTCGCTCGGGCTCGCGTCGCTCGCGGCCGCCCAGAGCCAGTCCGGTCAGCCTGCCGAGTTCGTCCAGGTCATAACGTTTACAGTCAGGCCGAGTGCCGTCTCGGAGTATGAAGCATACATCAAGAGGATCGTGGCCGGCGCGAACAAGACTAGCGCGGCGCCGCACTGGCTTGCATACCAGGTGGGCGCCGGCGGGCCGGGGTTCACTTATACCGTCGGGCTGTCCTTCAGCAAGTGGGCCGAAGTCGACGAGTGGAGCTCAGTCGCTCAGATTCTGTCAAAGGCCTACGGCGAAGCCGAAGGAGCCAAGGTCTTGCAGTCCGGCCGTAACACGATCGAGCGCTCGGAAACCGCCGTCTATCGTTTGCTCCCGGACCTGAGCACCCGTCCTCAAGTCTCCGACGCACCAGCTGCACACCTGCAACTCTTCGTTACGGACGTGGAGCCGGCGATGGTTCCCACGTGGGAGGGCTATCTCGCGCGCCTGAAGGCGGCCCAGGAGAAGACGCCCCAGGCTCCAACGTCGATCCGCCGGGTGGTGGCGCTGGGCGCGAGCAATCGCTACGTCACCGCAGTCCCGTTCAACAAGTACGCGGAACGCGACGGCTGGCCGAGCGCACTCGACGTGCTCCGCGAGGCGTACGGCGAGGCGGAGGCTCGGGCGCTCAACGAGACTCGGCTGCGGTGCACGCGGGAAGCTCGGATCGTGGTGCTCGCGTATCGTCCCGATCTGAGCCGGCCGGCGACCGGGGCGATGCCCGCCTCGCGCTGAAGCGACATGGCATTGGTTTCGCGTCTCCACCAGGCGTTAGCTGGCCGCTACACGATCGAGCGTGAGCTCGGCCGCGGCGGGATGGCCACAGTCTATCTCGCCCGCGACCTGAAACACGACCGCCCGGTCGCGCTCAAGGTGCTGCGCCCCGAGCTTGCGGCCGTCCTCGGCGCCGAGCGGTTCCTACGCGAGATCCGCCTCACGGCACAACTCCAGCACCCGCACATTCTGACACTCATCGATTCGGGCGAGGCGGAGGGCTTCCTTTATTATGTGATGCCGTACGTCGAGGGCGAGAGCCTCCGCCAGCGCCTGGAGCGGGAAGGCCAGCTGCCACTCGATGAGGCGCTGCGCATTACCCGCGCGATCGCCTCGGCCCTCGACTTCGCGCACGCCCGCGGCGTCATCCATCGCGATATCAAGCCCGAGAACATCATGCTGCACCAGGGCGAGCCGATGGTGGCGGACTTCGGGATCGCGCTGGCGGTGAGCAGCGCGGGGCGGGAGCGGCTCACAGAAACGGGC
>Ga0209058_1000729_pt1 | contig 28842 bp, 23 predicted proteins | sample GraSoiAngelo_147_FD_185904 | JGI IMG/M metagenome (GOLD analysis project Ga0209058, IMG submission 185904) | Grasslands soil microbial communities from the Angelo Coastal Reserve, California, USA - 14_1009_05_40cm (SPAdes) (version 2) | ecosystem: Environmental > Terrestrial > Soil > Grasslands ... | reverse complement strand
TTGCGCGCTCGCTGCTCGGCGAGCTCGGGTACGCGCTGCGCGAGGACGAGCTCATGCAGCTCGTCGCGCTCGCCACCGTTGCGGACGTCGTGCCGCTTGTGGCCGCGAACCGCGGTCTCGTGCGACGCGGCCTCGCGTCGCTCAATCGCGCGCCGCTCGTCGGCGTGCGCGCGCTTGCCGAGCGCTCCGGACTCAAGCTGGGTCGCATCAACGCGATGGACATCGGCTTCGTGCTCGGTCCGCGCCTCAACGCCGCGGGTCGCATCGCCGACGCCGAGGAGGCGCTGCGGCTCCTTCTCACCGAGGACGCGGACGAGGCGAAGACGCTCGCCGACTCGCTCGAGGCCAAGAACACCGAACGTCAGGAGCTCACGCGCCAGGTCGTGAAGGCCGCGCGCGAGCGTGCTGGAGAGCGGCCCGACGCGTGGGCGACGGTCGTGGCGGACGAGTCGTGGCCCGCGGGCATCGTCGGCCTCGCGGCGTCGCGCCTCGTCGAGGACTACGGGCGGCCCGCGGTCGTCATCGCGCTCTCCGGCGATGAGGGCAAGGGCTCATGCCGGTCGATCGCGCAGGTCCACATCGCCGAGGCGCTCGATGAGTGCGATGACCTGCTCATCAAGCACGGTGGTCACGCGATGGCAGCCGGGTTCTCGGTCGCGCGCGATCGCCTCTCGGCGTTCGCGGAGCGCCTCGATGAGGTCGTGCGCCGGCGGCTGGGCGGCGCACGCCCGGTGCCGACGCTGCGCGTCGACGCGGAGATCGAGCCCGAGGCGCTCACCGCGCGACTCGCCCTCGAGCTGGCGGACCTCGAGCCGTGCGGCGCGGGCAACGCGCGTCCCCATCTGCTCGTGCGCAACGTGCGCGTGTACGGCATCCGTCAGGTCGGTGCCGACTCCGATCACCTGCGCTGCAAGATCACCGTCGGTCGCTTCACCTTCGATGCGATGGCGTTCCGGCGCGGCGACCACGTCGAGGCGATGACCGACGCCGGTTTCGTCGACGCGGTCGTCACCGTCGGCACGGGGCTCCGCGGCTTCGTCGAGCTCGAGCTCCGCGATTTCGGACCGGTCGGCACCGCCGACCGCATGCGCGGCGAGGCGGTGCCGGCATGAGCGGAGATTGGGCATGACGGCACAGCGGGCGCCCAATCCGATCACCGCACGGATCGTCGGGATCACCGAGCGCCTGCGGCCCCGCACCCACGGCCACATCGACGCCGAGGCGATCGTGAAGGAGATGCTCCGCCACTATCCGGACGGCGATGCGGAGCTCGTGCGTCGCGCGTACTCCTACGCGGCAGAGGCGCACGAGGGGCAGAAGCGCGTCTCCGGCGAGCCGTACATCACGCACCCGGCCGCGGTCGCGATGCTCATCGCCGAGCTCGGCATGGATCCGGCGACCGTCGCGGCGACATTGCTCCACGACGTGCCCGAGGACACGCCGAAGACCGTCGACGACATCCGCCAGCAGTTCGGCGACGAGATCGGCCGCCTGGTGGAGGGCGTCACCAAGCTCAGCCGTCTACAGGGCCAGTCGCGCGACGCGCATCAGGCCGAGAACATCCGCAAGATGTTCCTCGCGATGGCCGACGACCTGCGCGTCGTCGTCATCAAGCTCTGCGACCGGCTCCACAACATGCGCACACTCGCGCCGCTCCCGGCGGACAAGCAGCGGCGCATCGCGCAGCAGACGATGGAGATCTACGCGCCCCTCGCGCACCGCCTCGGGATCTGGCAGATCAAGTGGGAGCTCGAGGATCTCGCGTTCAAATACCTCGAGCCCGAGCAGTACAAGGAACTGGCCGATCAGCTCGCCGAGCGCCGCCAGTCGCGCGAACGCTACATCGAGCAGGCGATGAAGAACCTCGCGACCGAGCTCGAGAAAGCGGGCGTGCGGGCCGAGCTGTCGGGACGGGCGAAGCATCTCTGGTCCATTGAGCAGAAGATGCGGCGCAAGGGCGTCGGCTTCAACGAGGTCTACGACCTGCTTGCGATCCGCGTCATCGTGGATGACCTCCCCTCGTGCTACGCCGCGCTCGGCGTCGTGCACACGCTGTGGCCGCCGGTGCCGGGTCAGTTCGACGACTACATCGCCGTGCCGAAGGCGAACCTCTATCAGTCGCTCCACACCGCGGTCATGGGTCCGGGCGCGCAGCCGCTCGAGATCCAGGTCCGTACGAGCGAGATGCACACGCTCGCGGAGTACGGCATCGCCGCGCATTGGCGGTACAAGGAGGGCGGCAAGGCCGACGCGAACTACGAGTCCAAGCTCGCATGGGTGCGTCAGCTTCTCGAGTGGCAGCACGACGTGACCGACTCGCAGGAGTTCGTCGAATCGCTGAAGGTCGACGTCTTCCAGGACGAGGTCTTCGTGTTCACGCCGAAAGGCGAGGTGAAGGCCCTCTCCGCCGGGTCGACGCCGATCGACTTCGCGTACCGCATCCACACCGACGTGGGGCACCGGACGATCGGCGCGAAGGTCAACGGCCGCATCGTGCCGCTCGACTACCGCCTCCAGTCGGGCGACATCGTCGAGATCGTCACGAGCAAGGCGGCGCGCGGTCCATCGCGCGACTGGCTCACGATGGTCCAGACGCCGAGCGCGCGGGAGAAGATCCGGCAGTGGTTCAAACGCGCGCAGCGCGACGAGAACATCGCGCACGGGAAGGAGCTCCTCGACCGCGAGCTGAAGCGCCTCGCGCAGCGCTCCCTCGGCGACATCAGCGACGCAGACCTGCGCCGCGTGACCGAGGTGCTGAACATGCACGACGTCGACACGCTCTTCGCGTCGCTTGGTTACGGCGCGCTCACCGCGGCGTCGGTCGTGACGCGGCTCGGCATCGTCGACGACGCGCAGCAGGTCCTACCGGAGATCGCGCCGATGGTCCCGCCGACCACCGCACGTGGCGGCGTACGCGTGAAGGGTGTCGGCGATCTCCTCGTGCGTTTTGCGGTGTGCTGCAACCCAGTGCCGGGCGATCCGATCGTCGGGTACATCACCCGTGGCCGTGGTGTGACGGTCCACCGCGCTGACTGCACGAACGTGAAGTCGAGCGCCGACACGGAGCGTTTCGTCGAGGTCGAGTGGGAGCAGGCCGCCACGCGCACGTACCCGGTGGCTATCCGCATCCAAGGCTGGGACCGCGACGGGTTCCTGCGCGATGTGGCGGCGGTGATCAGCGAGAACCAGGTGCAGCTCGTCGCGCTGTCGGCCGCCGCGAATCCCGATCGGAGTGCGACGGTGAACGCGACGCTGCAGGTGACGAGCGTCGAGCAGCTCTCGCGCGTCCTCGCGCGCCTGGAGAGCGTCCGCGACGTCTTCAGCGTCCACCGTGATGCGCGTTGAGTCGAGCGAGGAAGGCTCAGGGGCAGGGGCCCCTGTTCAGCGAGTGGAGCGAGCGTGCGCGACGAACGAGTCCACCAGCCCTGAGCGGTCTCCGGCGGAGCCGGAGATTGACAAGGCGCGCTAGTTGAAGGGACGGCTCGCGCAGGGATGAAGCGCGAGGACATCCGCAACATCGCGATCATCGCGCACGTCGATCACGGCAAGACGACGCTGGTCGACGGCATGCTGCGGCAGAGCCACATCTTCCGCGAGAACCAGCAGGTCGCCGAGCGCGTGATGGACAGCAACGCCCTCGAGCGCGAGCGCGGCATCACGATCATGGCGAAGAACACCGCGGTCACGTACAAGGGCACGAAGATCAACATCGTCGACACACCCGGGCACGCCGACTTCGGCGGCGAGGTCGAGCGCGTCATGAACATGGTCGACGGCGTCCTCCTGCTCGTTGACGCGGTCGACGGTCCGATGCCGCAGACGAAGTTCGTCCTTCGGCAGGCGCTACGTCGCGGACACAAAGCGATCCTCGTCATCAACAAGATCGACCGCCCGCAGGCGCGACCGAACCACGTCCTGAACGAGACCTTCGACCTGTTCCTCGATCTCGGCGCGACCGAGGAGCAGGCGGAATACGAGACGATCTACACGAACGCGCTCACCGGATCCGCCGGGACCGACCATCGTCATCTTTCCGGCTCGCTCGAGCCGCTCTTCGAGGCGATCCTCGGAGAGATCCCGCCGCCGGACGTCGATGAGACGGCGCCGACGCAGCTCCTCGTGACGACGACGTCCTACGACGACTACAAGGGCAGGATCGCGGTCGGCCGTCTGCAGAGCGGGACGCTGCGCCGCACGCAGCCCGTCGCGCGCGTCGACCACGACGGCAACGTCACGAAGGCGCGCGTCACAGACCTTTTCACGTTCCAGGGTCTCGCGCGAGAGCCGGTCGACCTGGTGCGCGCGGGCGACATCGTCGCGGTCGCCGGTGTCGCCGACATCGCGATCGGGGACACGATCGCCGACGCCGACGACCCGCGGCCGCTGCCGCCGATCAAGGTCGAGGAGCCGACGCTCAAGATGTCGTTCGCGGTGAACACGAGCCCCTTCGCGGGCCGCGACGGCCAGCACGTGACGAGCCGCAAGCTACGCGAGCGTCTCTACGCCGAGCTCGAGCGCGACGTCGCGCTCCGCGTCACCGACACCGAGAGCCCGGACACGCTCATCGTCAGTGGGCGAGGGGAGCTGCACCTCGCGATCCTCATCGAGAACCTGCGGCGCGAGGGATACGAGCTGCAGGTCTCGCGGCCCGAGGTCATCGAGCACATCGTGAACGGCGAGCGCCACGAGCCGTACGAGCAGCTCGAGATCGAGGTCTCGAAGACGGCGCTCGGCGCCGTCGTCGAGCTCGCGGGCCGCCGCCGCGGCGAGCTGCTGGACATGAAGTACCGCGACGACGGCAGCGCCCACGGTGTCTGGCGGATCCCGACGCGCGGGCTGCTCGGCTTCCGCCAGGCGTTCCTGACGTCGACTCGTGGGCAGGGCGTGATGAACACGCTCTTCGCGGGCTACGGTTCTTACGCGGGCGACATCGAGTCGCGCAACTTCGGCTCGCTCATCGCGTGGGAGAACGGCACGACGACGACGTTCGGTCTGTCGCAGGCGCAGGACCGAGGGACGCTGTTCATCGGCCCCGGAGTCGACGTGTACGAGGGTATGGTCGTGGGCGAGCACATCCGCGATCGCGACCTCGAGGTGAACGTCGTGCGGCGCAAGCACCTCACGAACATGCGCAGCAGCACGTCGGACATCGCCGTGAAGCTCGACGGCATCCGCGATCTCTCGCTTGACGACGCGATCGAGTTCCTCGCCGACGACGAGCTGCTCGAGGTGACGCCGAAGACGTACCGCATCCGGAAGCGCCTGCTCACGAAACAGGACCGCGATCGCGCCATCGGACAGGCGAAACGCGCAGCTGGCGTCGCTGACTAGCGCGGCGCTATTCGATCTCGATCTACCGGAAGGGCGCGGCCCGCATCCCGCGATCGTCTGCCTTCATCCGGCGAACGGCGGGACCAAGGACCACTTTCTGTTCCTCCACCTGGCGAGCCTGCTTACACCGCTGGGTATCGCGGTCGCGCGTTTCGACCGGCGGCTAATGCCTGGAGGAGACGACGTGCCCTTCGCGATACAGGTCGCGGATGCGATGCGGGTCGTTTCCGCACTCGACGCGGACTCGCGTATCGATTCCGGGCGCATCGGACTGTGGGGGTACAGCCAGGGAGCGTGGGTAGCGCCGCTTGCGGCGTCGCAGTTTTCGCAGATCCGGTTTCTGGTGCTTCTTGCTTCAACGGGCGTGTCTCCGTCCGAGCAGATGTTGTACGGAACCGCGCGACATGCACGGATGGCGGGCTTTGGCGATGAGGTGGCGCAGCGGATCATCGCCGTGCGGCGAACCGTCGACGAGTATCGTCGAGGCCGCGCGACGCTGGCGCAGGCGCAGGCTGCGGTCGACTCGATTCGTAACGAGCGCTTCTTCGACCACGCGTGGACGCCCGCGGACCTCAGCGGTCTCGATCTCACATGGCGCGATATGGACTTCGATCCCGAGCCGGTCTTCGCCGGCGTCCGCGTTCCGACTTTGCTGTTCTACGGCGAGGATGACGAGTGGTCGCCGATCGACGCGAGCATCGCGACCTGGCGCCGTGCAGCTGAGAAAGCTTGCAATCGTGACGTGACGATCGTTCGCGTCGCCGGCACCGGACACGAGCCGACGCTCGGTGGCACGGGGCGGATCGAAGATGTCGCGCCCCAGTACGAGCGCACGCTTATCGAGTGGCTCGAGCGCGTGCTGCGCTAAGCCGCTTCGGTCCGCGCGACCTAGGATTGGCTGCGTGACCGAGACGCTCGAAGCGCGTCCGCGAAGCTTGACGCGCGAGCCGGATTGGAAGCGGCGCTTCCGCGCCGCGCGGATCATGTTCCCGTCGTGGGCGCGTGACGATCCCGATCGGCTCGTTTATCTCACGAACGCCACCGGCAAGTTCGAGGTCCACACCTGGGACCGCCGGACGGGTGAGCACCGTCAGCTGACGGACCGTTCCGAGGGGACCGGTTACCGCGTGCCGTCCAGGCTCGATCCGTCTGGCGAGCGCGTGTGGTGGTTCGATGACGCGAAGGGCAACGAGCTGGGCCGATGGGTCCGCCAGACCTTCAGGGGCGGAGCGATCATGCCCGTTGCGCCCGAGCTCTCAGCGGCGTTCACCGGCGATGCACTGGCTCCCGCATTCAGTGCGGGCCTCGCGCTCGGCAGCGATGTCGCGGTCATTGGTCGGTCGCGCAGCGATGAAGGATCGACGGTCTACGTTCTCAGGGAGGGCGACGCGCCGAGACGCGTCTATCAGCACGCGCAGAGCGCCGGCGTGGGTGAGATGTCGCGCGACGAAAAGTACTTCGCGCTCGCGCACGCCGAACACGGTGACAGTCGCAACCGCGCCGTCCGCATCCTTGACATCGAGGGCGAGACGGTCTCCGAGAAGTGGGACGGAAGGGGCAAGGGCCTCCAGGCCGGCCGCTGGTCACCGGTCGACGGCGATGCACGACTGATCCTCGGCCACGAGCGCGCGGGCATCCTTCGACCGCTCATCTGGGACATCGCGAAGGATCGCGAGGAGGAGATCGTCCTCGACCTCCCCGGTGAGGTCTGGGCGGACTGGTATCCAGACGCGACGTCAGTGCTCATCGTCCACGATCACCGCGGCCGCACCGAGCTCTTCCGCTATGACCTCGCGACGAAGCGTCTCGAGCCGCTGCCGACGGAGCGCGGGACGATCACCGCCGCACGTGTGCGACCTGACGGTGAGGTCTGGTACATGCTCGACCGCTCATCGGAGCAGCCGACGATCCGCGCGGCAGGCGGCGGCATCGTGCTCGGTCCGGCGGGCGAGCCCGCGCCGCGCGGCGTGCCGTACCGCGACGCTGACGTCGACAGGATCCACGTCTTCGTCGCGGAGCCGAAGAAGCCGGCGCCGCACCCGACGTACTTCTTCATCCACGGCGGCCCGGAGGCGCACGATCGTGACTCGTTCTCGCCGACCGTGCAGGCCTGGGTCGATCACGGGATTGCGGTCATCTGCCTCAACTACCGCGGCTCGAGCGGCTACGGCAAGGCGTGGCGCGACGCGATCATCGGCCGGCCTGGTCTCACCGAGCTCGAGGACATCGCCAAGGTGCGCGCGTGGGCGATCGCCCAGAAGATCGCCGATCCCAAGCGCACCTTCATCGGCGGCGGCTCATGGGGCGGCTATCTCACGCTCCTCGGCCTTGGCGTGCAGCCCGAGAACTGGGCGGCGGGTGTCGCCATCGTTCCGATCGGCGACTACATCCCGGCGTTCGAGGACGAGATGGAGCCGCTCAAGAGGTACGACGCGGCGCTCTTCGGCGGCACGCCGAGCGAAGTGCCCGAGAGCTACGAGCGGTCCAACCCGATCACCTACATCGAAAACGTTCGCGTTCCGGTGATCCTGCTCGTCGGCCAGAACGACCCGCGCTGTCCCTCGCGCAGCGCCGACGTGTACGTCGCTCGACTGAAGCAGCTTGGCAAGCCGTACGACGAGTACCGCTACGACGCGGGGCATGGCTCACTGAAGATCGATGAATCGATGAAGCAGGTCGCGATGGAGATCGACTTCGTCGCGACGCATCTGGGGACGCCGCGCGCGAGCGCGTGATCCCCTTCGATCCCGCGCGGTCGCAGCTGCTCGTCCCTCCTCCGTCGGACGGACCCGGCTCATGGGCGGGTGCGCCCGGCGCGTTCCGTGACGGCGGTGAGCTCTTCGTGTGCTACCGGCTTCGACGGCCCGCGCCGGTCCGCGGGCACGAGCTGCGCATCGCCGCGGTCGAGCGCGGCGCGCTTCGCGATCTGTGGACGGTGCGCAAGGACGACCTACGCGCGGAGTCGATCGAGCGTGCCGCGATCGTGCGCCATGAGCGCGCCTGGCGGCTCTATGTGAGTTACGTCGCTGAAATGGATCGACAGTGGCGCATCGGACTCGTCGAGGCAGAGTCGATCGAGTCACTCGACGCGCGCACGATCCGCACGATCCTCCACCCGAGCGCGACCGGCACGCTCGCGGTGAAGGATCCATGGATCGTGCGCGAGCGCGGCCGCTGGCGGATGTTCGTGTCGTGCGGCAGACGCGTCGAGGACCCACACGTCGACTCGCGTGGCGATGCGCTCTCGTCAGGGGCGACGAAGTCGGAGACGGGTCTCGCCGAGAGCGACGACGGCGTCGAGTGGTCGTGGCTCGGGATCGTGTTCGGCGCGAGCGAGCGCGGCTGGGATCGTTTCACCGCGCGGCTCACGTGCGCGACGCGCGACGCGGGTGGATGGCTCGGCTGCTACGACGGGAGTGCGTCGCTGGACGAGAACTACGAGGAGCGCTGCGGGCTTGCGCGCAGCCCCAACCTGCTCTCGTGGCAGCGCGTATCGGTGGATGGGCCGGTCATCGGTACCCCGCGCGGCGCCGGCGGCGTGCGCTATGTCGCCACCCTGGATACCGGCGAGGTGTTCTTCGAGCACACGCGCGCCGACGGGGCCCACGAACTGCGCGCCGTCCTGTAGGGAACCTCCCGTCGCTGGCCTTTGTACAGGGGGCGAACACGGGAGGACACCGGGTAGGGCCGACCCGGTCCAGCCGACCGAAGGGAGGCGTACATGCGACGTCTTGCTCTCGCGTTCCTTTTGACCATGCTCGCGGTCGTGCCGTTCGGTGGGACGGCGCTCGCGAAGTGCCCGACCTGCCTCGACGGCGTCTCGTTGCAGACACCTGACGGCCAGCCCTGGTCCACGGGGAAGCCCGTGACCCTTGTCGTATCGGCCCGCCGCGGCGCACCTGGGACCGAATTCCCGACGACCGGTCTCGCGGTCGTCATGCGCACCGACGGTGACCGCACGAAGTGTCTCGACGTCCCGCTCAGGCTCGTGAAGACCGGTGGCGACAGCGCGCTGTACGCCGGTGTCTTCTATCCGTTCCGCGCCGCCGCGTACGACGGCAAGCTCTCGCTCGGCGATCAGACCTTCGACATCAGCTTCGATGTCAACAAGCTCGTCGCGACCACGCCGGTCGCGAGCGCGCAGGACCTTCCGGTCGGCTCGACCGAGGAGGCGTACGGCCTCACGCTCAGCGACGCCATCGGCATCGCCCCGATGGTCGGCCTCGCTGCCCTCGCGTGGATCGCGATCGCCTGGTTCGCCAACCGCCGCACGCTGCGGCTCGGCTTCGCTTCGTGATCCTTCGCGGCGCGCCCGTCCTGCTCGTCGCGGCCCTGCTAGCCGCGTGCGCCGGCAACGGGCGCGCCGCGTCTCCTGCGACCTCCATCACCGCCGCGTCACCATCACCGACGCCGATCATCGACGTGTACGACATGATGGGCGCGTTCCCGCCGGCGACGTTCTTCGTCGTCGGGCCGGACAACGTGAAGGCGATCGCGCTTCTCAATCACGCCACGCGCTACACGATCTCGACATCGGGCAAGGACGTGCAGGTCGCCGCCGCGGGCGTGAATGGACGCGTCTACGTCCTCGATCAAACATCGGACGGCGCCCGGCTGCGCTGGTTCGACATCGATAGCGGCAACGAGCGTGCTTCACGCACGATGGCCGGCACGAGCGTCGTCGGCACGGACATTGGGCATGGCGCGCTCGCGATCGACGACAAGGCGGGCCTCGTCTATGCGCTCGTGCGCGAGCCGAAGGGCATCGCCGTCGAAGGCTTCGATTGGTTCACGCTGCGACCGGGGCGTCAGGTCTTCAGCGAGTTCCGCTGCGGCGACCGTCTCCTCGCTGCGGCCGGCCGCGTCGTCGTCGCGTGCCAATCGGAAGGAGGCCTCGTCGTCGACGATGGCGGCCCGAGCTTCAAGCTCCGAGCGCCATTCGCGATCAATTCGATCGCAATGCTCGGTGAGGGCACACTCATGGCGGGCGGAGCCGACGGCAGTCTCGTCCGTCTGGCGCGCCAGGCGAAGGACCTCGAGACCGTCAAGACATTGAAGGACTATGGGCGCGGCCTGATCCCGGACGGTATCGCCGCGAACAGCGACTGCTGTTTCTACTTCGGGATCATCGACCCGACAGCGAACGACGTGCAGCCGCGACTGGTCGCCGGAGGCCTAGCGCTGGTCGCCTTCCCAAGCTTCGCCGCTCCGACCGGCGGTCTCTTCGTGCAGCCACCGTTCGCGTACTACGTCATCGCTGGCCGAGCGCGGCACACCGACATCAACCAGGGCTTCTCGGAGGTGATGGCCGACCTCGGGGCGAACGCGCTGCCCGGCGCCGTCGCAAACCGCTAGGCGCTCGTACTACAAGATTAAGCTGCACCCCCGGGGCGCGAGCCTGCACGCGATGATGAAATAGACGTAGAACGCCGCCGCGTACAGAAGGATCGCGACGTACGGCACCGCGAGCGCGACGGCGAGCTTGTCGGCGACAATCTCAGTGCGCGGTCGCGGTGCGCGCCGAAGTAGCTGAAGGGCGGCGACGCCGGCCCCGCCGATGACCAGCGGCGCGAGCGGCAGGGTGCGGATCGGGAACTCGAGCCAACCCTGAGACACGGACAGACCGATCCCCTGACCGATCGAGATCGGGTCTCCCCCCAGCCAGACGCCCCACGCGATGCCCATGACGACTGGCACCCAATACGCCGAGAGGACGAAGCTGAGGCCGATCAGGTGTCGCGCGTCCGTGACCCTCGTCATCGATCGGCGCCCTGGCCCACGCGCACGGTCGCGACGAACGTGCCGACCGCGTCGTAGACGACCCGGCCGGTGCTCGGCTTCGTGATCTCGTATTTCGTCGTCACCGCGCACGTGACGAGCGGCGACGATCGGCTACGGCACTGGAGGCCGGGCGTCTCACGCGTGGTCCTGCGCGCGGTGACGTCCCACCCGGAATCGGCGAGCACCTGGGCAAAGTCGTCGACGAACGTTCCCGGAGCTCCCACGCTGCCGACGTCCCAGCGGGCGGTGAACACGCCCGCGACGTTCGTCGGGGCACCCATCGGGCGAGCGCGGCTAGTGCTAGGGAAGTCGAGCGGATAGCCGGCTGGGAGCTTCAAGTCCGTCATCCAGAGCGTGATGAAGGTCGATCGCCCGCTGTCCGAGGCGACGACTCCGCCACGGATGCCAGGCGCGGCGCGGTAGTAGAACGAGATCGTCTTATCGCCGCTGCCGGTGACAGTCCAGGTCTTCCCATCGATGTTCTGCTCGTAGAAGTGGAGCACCTTCGCGGTCTCGTCGGGCGTCTGGGCGTTCCATTCGAACCTGCCCTCTCCGCTGCTGCCGCCTGGACTTCCCTGCACCTGAGGTACGTACGCGGGGAGGCCCGCGGGTAGCCCACCGTGAAGGTTGGCGAACGGGCCGGTCGCGATCTGGCCAGTGGGCGCGAGGCCGGCCGCGACGACATAGACCACCGCGATCGCGAAGGAAAGTCCGCCTACAAAGAGGACGGATCTCACCGCGCGGACGCTAGCGCATCGCCTCCAGCAGAGGGGTTACATCGCGGTGGAAAGTGTCCATCTCGACGAGCGGTGTGTCCTTTAGGGACGGGATGCGCTTGTAGATCTCGTCCTCGTATGTCGGGAGCAGTGCCTCGTAGTAGACGCCGATCGGGATCGGCTCGCGCTCGTAGCTGCGCGCCACCGCGGCGGCCTTCTTCGCGACGATCTCCTCGGGGTCGCTCGGGTCCTGCACCTTGCCGTCGTAGCCGCGCTCCTCGAGCTTGTAGAGGCGCGATTTCTTCTCGGGGAGGTCCGCGCCTTCGTACCACTCCTTCGTGTACAGGTCGTTGTACGTCGGGCACGTTTGCAGAACGTCGACGAGCGCCGATCCCTTGTGCTGTATCGCGCGCGCGATGATCTGCGCGCAGTGCTTGGGGTCGAGGGCGTACGCACGCGCGATGAACGTGTAGCCCGCGGCGACGGCCATCGCGATCGGGTTGATGCCGTCCTGGATCGCCTGCTCGGGCATCGACTTCGTGCGCTTGCCCTTCGACAGCGTGGGTGAGGCCTGACCCTTCGTCAGCCCGTACACGTTGTTGTTGTGCACGAGGTAGGTGAAGTCGAGGTTGCGCCGCCCGGTGTTCACGAAGTACCCCGCGCCGATCCCGTACCCGTCGCCGTCGCCGCCCAGTGCGATGACCGTGAGGGCGGTGTTCGCGAGGCGGCCGCCGGTCGCGACCGGGAGCACGCGGCCGTGGAGCGTGTGGAATCCGTAGGCGTTGATGTAGTGCGGCGTCTTGCCCGAGCAGCCGATCCCCGAGAACATCGCGACCTTGTCAGGGTCCAACTGCAGCTGCGCAAGCGCCATCTGAATGCCGGTCAGGATGCCGAAGTCCCCGCAGCCCGGGCACCAGTCGTTGTGCAGCTCCGACTTGTAGTCCTTGATCGTGAGCTTCACCGGCGCGCTAACGGACATTCGTCACCACCGCCTCGGTCTTGCCCGCGAGCGCGCCGCGGATCGCCGCGATCATCTCGTCCTCGCTGAACGGACGGCCGTCGAACTTGTTGATTCGATCCTTGATGAGGAAGCCGGTCTCAGCCGCGATGTGCGTCGCGAGCTGACCGGAGTAGTTCTCCTCGATGCACACGACGCGCTTCGCGTTGCGCAGGATGTCGCCGACGGCCTGCGCAGGGAACGGACGCATGAGTCGGCACTGCAGGAAGTTGATCTTCTTGCCCTCCGCCTCGAGCACCTTGATCGAGTCGAGGACCGTGCCCTTCGTCGATCCCCACGCGACGATGGTGAGCTCCGCGTCGGCCGCACCGTGGAGCGTGAACTGCTGGTCCTGCGGGATCGCCTTCGCGACGAGCGCGAGCTTGCCCATGCGTTTGCGCATCATCGCGACGCGCATCTCGACGCCCTCGGTGATGTGACCGTCGGGGTCGTGCTCATCGGTCGTCGACCAGAAGCGCCCGCCCTGAATACCGGGACGGCTGCGCGGTGAGATGCCGTCCTTGGTGAGCGCGTAACGCAGGTATTCCTTCAACTCGCCGTTGCCGTGACCGTTGCCGTTCGCCGCGTGTCCGTCGTTGGGGCCCTTTGCGTCGACCGACGTCCACTCGCTGCCGGTGAAGAGCGCGCCGCGATCGATCTGGTCGTACTTCAGCTCGAGCTTGTCGATCGTGGTGTAGATCGCCGCGAGCTTCTTGTCCGAGAGCACGATGACCGGCAGCTGGTAGCGCTCGGCCCAGTTGAAGGCGCTGAAGATGTCCTGGTAGGTCTCGCGAAGGTCGCCCGGCGCGGTCACGATGTGCGGGAAGTCGCCCTGCGCTGGATGGAGCGCGAAGAGCAGGTCACCCTGCTCCTGCCGCGTCGGGAGACCGGTCGATGGCCCGCCACGCTGGTACAGGACGAGCACCGGGCCGGGGGCCTCGGTGATGGACGCGAAGCCGATGCCCTCGACCATGAGCGCGAACCCAGGTCCGCTCGTCGCGGTCGAAGCACGCACGCCCATGTGCGACGCGCCGACGGCCATGTTGATCGACGAGATCTCATCCTCGCACTGCACGACGAGAAGGCCGTACTCGCGCTGATGCTTCTCGAGGAACACGCTCTCGTCGGTCGCGGGCGAGATGGGGTAGTAGGTCTGCAGCGCGCACCCCGCCTTCAGCTTCGCGATCGCGGCGATCTCGTAGCCCTTCGCGAGGATGCGCGCCTTCGGTTCCGGTCCCGGCTTCAGCGTGTACGGGAATCCGTCGGCGTCGAAGTTGTCGCGGACGTGATCGAACGCGAGCCGCGCCGCGCGCACGTTGAGCTCGCCGACCTCGCTGCGCTTGCCCTTGAACTGACCGCGGATGACCTCGCCGACGAGGTCGAACGGGTAATCACAAAGCGCGAGCGACGCGCCGAGGCCGACGGTGTTCTTCATGACCTCATAGCGTCGCGCCTGTTCGCCCTTGCCGACCTCCTCCAGCGCCTTCTTGATGATCTCCATGAAGGGGACCGGGTAGAAGCGGAGTTCCGGACGACCGCTCTGGGACGGATCGAAATCGATCTCCGAGTCGTAGATGACGCCGCCGCCCTCGTTCAGTTGGTGCAGGTGGCCGAAGTGCGTCGCCCAACGGCGATGATCGCCGTCGCCGGCGAGTGTCTCGTGGTCGAGCGCGACGAGGATGTCGGTGTTGTCGCGGTAGCTTCGCACGTCCTCATCGCCGACACGCACTCGATAGAACGAGTGCTTGCCCATGATGTTCGAGTGGTACTCGATGTTCGCGTAGACGCGGAGGCCTGCTCGCGAGCAAGCCTTGGCGAACACCTCGGCGGAGGCATTAATACCGCTGCCCTGGGGTCCGCCGATCATCCAGGTCAGCTGATTCTTCTGCACGCGGAAGTCATATTGTAGGCCTCACGAACACCTCTCGCCGCGAAAAAGACACCCTCGGCGAGGTCCAAGTACCGGCCGACGCCTTGTGGGGCGCGCAGGCACAGCGGGGCATCGAGAACTACGCGATCAGCGGGCTGCAGCCGTTCCCCGCGTTCATCCGCGCGCTTGTCTCGATCAAGAAGGCCGAGGCCATTGCGAACGCCGAGACCGGCCGTCTCGATGCGAAACGCCGCGACGCCATCGTGAAAGCCTGTGACGAGGTGCTCGCTGGCCAGCACATCGATCAGTTCGGGCTCGATCCATTCCACTCCGGCGCGGGCGTGTCGATGCACATGGTCGCGAACGAGGTGATCGCCAACCGCGCGAACCAGATCCTCGGCGGCGGTCTCGGCACGTACGAGCACGTCAACCCCAACGACCACGTGAACATGGGGCAGTCGACGAACGACGTAACCCCCACGGCGATGCGGCTCGCGCATCTCGACCTCACGAAGACGCTGTACGCGGAGCTTGACAAGCTCGCCGACGTCTTCGCATCGAAGGCCGTCGAGTACGAGAACATCGTGAAGCCCGGCCGCACGCACCTGCAGGATGCGGTGCCCGTGACGTTCGGGCAGGAGATCGGCGGCTGGGGCGTCCGCATACGGAGCGCATCAGCGCGACTGCGCGCCGGTCGCAACGAGCTCTGCGAGCTGGGCATCGGCGGCACGGCGGCAGGCACCGGACTCAACGCGACGCCCGGCGTGCGCGAGCGGGTCTGTCAGTTGCTCGCGCAGTGGTACGAGGAGCCGATCGTCCCCGCGAAGGACCTCTTCGCCTCTATGCAGACGATGGCGCCATTTATCCGCATCTCGAGCGGCATGCGCACCGCGGCGATCGAAGTCTCGCAGATCTGCAACGACATGCGGCTGCTCGTGTCCGGCCCGAAGACCGGCTTCGGCGAGCTCATCCTTCCCGCGGTGCAGCCGGGCTCGTCGATCATGCCGGGCAAGGTGAACCCGGCGATCTGCGAGATGGTGAACATGGTCTGCTTCCAGGTCATCGGCAACGACACCGCGGTCGTGTGGGGCGCCGGCGCGGGGCAGCTCGAGCTGAACGTCATGATGCCGGGCATCAACTTCGCGATCTGCTTCTCCGCGACGATTTTCACGAACGCGGTCCGCACGCTGCGCACGAAATGCGTCGAAGGCATGCGCATCGACGAGGCGCGCGCGAAGGAGCTCATGGATCTCTCGCCCTCCCTCATCGTCACAGCGCTCTCGCCCCACATCGGCTATGCGAGGTCGGCGGAGCTCGTGAAGCGCGCGCTCGGCGAGAAGCGTCCGCTCATCGACGTCGCGCTCGAGGAGAAGGTCATGGAGAAGGAGAAGCTCGAGAAGGTCCTCGACGCGCTTCTCATGACGAAGGGTGGCGTGCAGTAGCGCGCGTCGACGCCGCCGGCCACGACGGCAGCGTCCGCGTCCGGCCCCGCGAATCGTTCGAGGCGAAGCAGAAGATCCCGTACTACCTGGGCATCTCGGGCACGACGGCGGGCGCCACATCGCTTTCGCTCAACCTCATCGTGGTGCCGCCGCACTCGAAGGCCGAGCCGCACACGCACAGCGATTTCGAGAGCGCGATCTACGTCATCAGCGGCCGCGCCGTTCATCACTGGGGCGACGCGCTCCAGTACGAGATGGAGACGGTCGCGGGCGACTTTCTCTTCGTTGCGCCCGGCGTGCCGCACTACCCGGAGAATCCGTACGACGAGCCGGTGGTCGCGGTCGTCGCGCGCAACGATTCAGAAGAGCAGGAGCATGTGATCCCGTTCGCGCGCTGACCAGCGGCGAGCGGATTCGATGGTGCGAGAGGTCGGTGTCGCGTTCCCGAATGACGAGGCGACGGCACAGCTGATCGCTTCTCGTCTCCGCGCGGCAGGCATCGCGGCGCGAGTCGACCGCGGGCTCTGGGGCAGTTATCAGGTCGCGCCGCGCGGCCAGATCACCGTGCTCGTCGACGAGCGCCACGTGAAGCGCGCGCACGAAATCCTCGGCACGCAGCCTCGTCCCGCCGAGACGCCCCAGCCGATGCTGCAGTTCGGCATCGTGTTCGTGATCATCGCGCTCGCGATCGGCGCGGCCATGATCGTCGTGCTGCTGTCGCGCTTGGGCTAGGCGGGCTCGACGACTTCGATCGCGCGCGTCCGTCGCTCGCGAATGCGCTTCACGATCCGACGCGTGAGGGCGTCCATCGCGGCATAGCCCGCACCCACGCCGCTCGGCGGATTCGCGGCGGGGAGCATGAAGAGCGGCAGTACCGGCGACCACGTCCAGATCCCGAGCGCCGTGCCGTAAAGCTCGAGCACGGAGGTCATCGCGAAGCTGACCGCATACAGGAGCGGCGCGGTACCGCGCACGATGAACCGTAGGAAGATCGCCCACGTGACGAACCCGAGCAGGTCGGGCAGCGGAAGCGTGAGGTTGCGGAGCATGTACAGCGTCGCGCCGACCGTCACCGCGATCGTGATCGCGCGGCTGTGTCGCGCGATCGCCGGTAGAGCGGCGAGGCGGAGCGCGGACAGATAGAAGAGACCGTGGCCGGCCGGTACGTAGACCGGCAGGTTCTCGAGCCGGTAGCGGTACGCGCCCCAGACGATGGAGCCGATGACCTCGAGCACCGTCGCAACGCCGACGAGGACGAGCACCTGTACGCGGAGTTCTCGAGGCTGAAGACGGAGTGCGATGCCGAGGAACGCCCACGCGGAGAGACCGAGCACGAACTGCTGCGCGGCGCTCGTGCCGCGATCGACGGGCAACATGAGACCGATGAACGCAGCGAACGAGACGACGAGCGCGATGGTGCCGCGGCTGGAGAGCACCTATTCGATGGTGATCGTCTTGATCTTGTCGCCGACGGCGATCTTCTGCACGAGGTCCATGCCGCTCGTGACCTGACCGAAATTCGTGTACTGCTTGTCGAGGAACGTCGAGTCCTTTTTCACCACAAACCACTGGGAGCCGTTGTTGATCGCCGGGTCCTGACCGCGCGCGATGCCCGCCGCGCCGAGTTTGAACGAGAGATCGTTGTATTCGCTCGGCACCTGCTCGCCGCCTCGGCCCGTCCCCTGCGGATCGCCACCCTGTACGACCCAGTCCTCGACGCGGTGGAACGCGAGGTTGTTGTAGAAGCCACTGCGCGCCTTGTCCGCGAAGCGCCCGACGGTCTGCGGCGCTTTGTCCGGACGGAGCGCGATGGTGAAGGAGCCGCCTTTCGCGAGCTCGACGGTCGCCTTGCTCGGTGCGGGTGATGGCGTTGGATTCTTCGTCGTCGTACCTCCCGATGCGCCGGACGTCGTGGTCGATCCGCATGCCGCGGCGATGAGCGCCGCGATCGTCTGTTGAAGGAACGTCCGGCGATCCATCGCTCGTGACAATATCCGGATATCGTCAACCGACCGATGGCGGGCTATCAGCCGCCCCGCGGCACGCGGGATCTCCTCCCCGAGGAAGCTGCCGGATTCGATGGGCTCCTGGCCGTCGTCGAGGCGCGCGCGCTGCGCTACGGCTATCCACGCATCGTGACGCCGGTCATCGAGGACCGCAGCGTGTTCATCAAGACGACGGGCGAGTCGTCCGACATCGTCGGCAAAGAGATGTTCGACGTGTCGCTCGGCGGCGAGGGCGATCTGGTGCTGCGGCCCGAAGCGACCCCGGCGGTCGCGCGCGCCTTCCTCGATGCCGGGTTGCACAAGACACCCCGGCCACAGCGGTTCTTCGCGTACGAGCCGATGTTCCGCGGGCAGCGACCGCAGAAGCTTCGCTTCCGGCAGTTCTGGCAGTGGGACCTCGAGTGTTTCGGCGCTGAGGAGGCCGCCGTCGATGTCGAGATCGTGGAATTCACGCATGGCTTCCTTACCGAGGTCGGCCTCACCGGCTATGAGATCCGTATCAACACGATCGGCGATGCGAAATGTCGAGCGAAGGTGCGCGAATCGCTCACCGCGTACTTCACGCCGCTCCGCGAGAGGCTCTCGCCGGCTTCACAGCGCCGCGTCGACACGAACGTGCTGCGCGTCCTTGACTCGAAGGAAGCGCAAGACCGTGCTGTCGTCGAGGGCGCGCCGAAGATCCTCGATCTGCTGTGCGACGAGGACCGCGCGCACTTCAGCGCGCTCCAAGACGGGCTCACGACGCTCGGCATCCCGTTCCGCGTGGTGCCGACGCTCGTCCGTGGCCTCGACTACTACACGCGAACGGTCGTCGAGTTCCATCTGACTGACCCCGAGTTCGAAGGGATCGCGGTCGCGGGCGGCGGGCGGTACGACGGGCTGTTCGCGACGATGGGCGCTGAGGACATGCCGGGCACGGGCATCGCCGGCGGTATGGACGTCCTCTATTACGCGCTGCGGAAAGAGAATGTGAAGGTGGCGGAAGAGCCGAAGCCCGACGTGTACATCGTCTCCGCGCAAGCCGACGACGTCGTCAACCGCATGCAGCTCGCGGCGGGCCTGCGCGCGAAGGGCTTCACCGTCGCGATCGATTACTCCACGCGAGCGCTCGACAAACAGCTCGAGACCGCGGTCAAGCACGGCGCGAAGGTGGCGGTCATCGCGGGGACGCCCGAGGCGCGCGGCGGCTACGTGATCGTGCGCGACCTACAGAAGAAGGAGCAGCGCAAGACGCGCCTCGCGGCGGTCGTCGTCGAGGTGGGACGGCACATCATGCCGAAGCCGATCCCGACGCTATGGCAGCCGCCGACCGACCCGGGCGACAAGGAACCGGGCGCGGCGGGCGAGGGCCCGTATCTCGGCGACCCGAGAGATTGAGGCGAGCGAGGAGCGGGTCAGGGGGAGGGGCCCCTGTTCAGCGAGCGAAGCGAGCGTGCGCGACGAGCGAGACCGCCACCCCTGAGCGGTCTGCGCGTCAGCGCAGATAGACCGAGACTAGGTAGATGCTGCGCACCAAGACGCTCGGCGACCTCCGGGCCGCCGACGTGGGATCGACGGTCACACTCGCCGGCTGGGTGCACACGCGCCGTGACCACGGGCCCGTGACGTTCATCGACCTGCGCGACCGCTACGGCATCACGCAGATCGTCACGCATTCGAAGGAGCAGCCCGAGGCGCACGCCGCGCTCAAGGACGTGCGCAACGAGTGGGTCCTGCAGGTGAAGGGCGTCGTGCGCGCTCGGCCGGAGGGGACGCGCAACCCGAAGCTCGCGACCGGCGATGTCGAGGTGACCGCGACCGAGGTTAAGGTCCTCAACGAGGCGAAGACGCCTCCTTTCTATGTGAACGAGGAGACGCCGGTCGAGGAGACGCTGCGCTGGAAGTACCGCTACGTGGACCTGCGCCGCGAGCGCTCGAAGGAGCTCATGCGCCTGCGGCACGAGGTGACCAACTTCATCCGCAACTTCTTCGTCGAGCGCGGGTTCTGGGAGATCGAGACCACGATGATGATCCGCTCGGATCCGACCGGCGCGCGCGACTTCGTCGTTCCGTCGCGCTATTTCCCGGGGAAGTTCTGGGCGCTGCCGCAGTCGCCGCAGCAGCTCAAGCAGCTGCTCATGGTCGGCGGCATCGACAAGTACGTTCAGATCGCGCGCATCTTCCGCGACGAGGATCCGCGCGCCGATCGCATCTACGAGGCGACGCAGCTCGACGTGGAGATGAGCTTCGCCGAGCCGAACGACGTCATGACAGTGCTCGAGGCGTGCTACACGGCCGTCATCGAGAAGTTCGGCAAGAAGCCGGTGCACCGCAAGCCCTGGCCGCGCATGACCTACGAGGAGGCGATGAAGCGATTCGGCTCGGACCGGCCCGACACGCGATTCGCGATGGAGCTCGTCGACCTGAGCGACGTCTTTCGCGCGAGCGCGTTCTCCGTGTTCCGCGACGCGATCGATTCGGGCGGCGCGGTCCGCGCCATCGTCGTCCCCGGCAAGGCCGACGCGTCGCGCAAGGACGTCGATGGCTGGGCGGCCATCGCGAAGACGCGCGGCGCGAAGGGGCTCGTCTCGTTCGCGTTCCGCGGCGGCGAGGTGCGCTCGCCGGTCGCGAAGTACTTCACGCCGGAGGAGCTCGCGAAGGTGCGCTCGGTCTCCGGCGCGAAGGATGGCGACATCGTGCTTGCGGTCGCGGCTGAGTACCGCGTCGCCAGCCGCTCCGTCGGCGAGGTGCGCCGCGCGCTCGGCGAGGAGCTCCGTCTCGTCGACGACAAGGCACACCACGCGATGTGGATCCATCCGTTCCCGTTGTTCGAGCGCGAGCTCGACGGGACATGGACGTTCTCGCATAACCCCTTCGCGGGACCGCTCGACGACGCGAACGCGAAGCTGCTCTACAGCGATCCGGACAAAGCGTTGAGCTCGCAGTACGACCTCGTGATCGACGGCATGGAGATGGGCGGCGGCAGCATCCGCATCCACAACCGCCGGATGCAGGAGCGCGCGCTCGAGGTGCTCGGCATACCGAAGGACGAGGCCGCGGTCCGCTTCGGTGCGCTGCTCGACGCGCTCGAGTACGGCGCGCCGCCGGAGGGCGGCATCGCGACCGGCATGGACCGCACGATCATGCTCCTCGCCGGCCTGCCGAACGCGCGTGAGACGATCGCCTTCCCCAAGACGCAGACCGGCTACGACCCGTTGCTCGATGCACCCGCCGCGCTGGGCCCGGATCAGCTGAAGGAGCTCGGGCTCCGGGTCATCGAAAACCCGAAGCCGCCCCCCGAGCCGCCGAAGCCGCCGCCCGACTAGCGGCCCGCGTTCGCCGCGCTCCTAGCGGATCAGCCCGCACGCGCCCCTTGGCGTCGCATGTCGTGATTGGGGTCGTGCACGAGTATCTGCGTCTTCGTCCGCGTCACGGTCTTCAGGTTGAAGACCTTTTCCACGAACTTCGCGATGCGCCACGTCGGATGCGTTCCGCTTTCCGTGGTGAGCTTGGTCTTCACTTCCACGATCACGTCGGCATCGCCGAAGGATGCCCCGACCCCCTCGATGATCACCTCCTCCCCGCCCCGGAAGATGAGGTCTTTGTCGTTACGCAATGCCCAGATGTTGTCGATGAGTGCCTGTACGTTGATGTCGTCGTTCTTCGCGACGAACACGTCGATCATTGCGGCTATCTGGCCCAGTTCGCAGTACATCGGAATGACCTCCCCCCAAATGCGTCCGTACATGGTGACGAGCACTGTCAAGCAGCGCTGATCGGCCGCCTAGACTCTGACCACCGTGGAGGAGCGGAAATTCGCGACAGTCGTCTTCGCTGATTTCGTGGAGTCCACGGCGATCGCAGGTGCGTACGATCCCGAAGTCGTACGAGCCGCCTACGGAGCGATCTTCTCGCGCATGCGCGACATCCTCGAGGCGCACGGCGGTACGGTCGAGAAGTTCATCGGCGACGCCGTGATGGCCGTGTTCGGTGTTCCTACTTCACACGAGGACGATGCGCTACGCGCGGTGCGGGCCGCGTTCGCGCTCCGCGAAGACACCTCCCGCCGCATCGCAGGTTCATCCATCCGCGTGACGCTGCGCGTCGGGGTGAACACCGGTGAGGTCGTTGCGGCGACGAGCGTGCGGCGCGATTTCCTCGTGACGGGGCAGGCGGTGAACGTCGGCTTCCGGTTGCAGTCGGCCGCTCAGCCCGGTCAGATCCTTGTCGGTGATCTGACGCACGAGCTCACCGCATCGCAGATCGAGTACGCGCCGAAGATCGCGGTCGCGGCGAAGGGCCTGGGCACGGTCAACGCGTGGGCGGCGCTTGACGCGCGGCACGAACCCGTGGCGCCGGCGGTCCGCAGCGCGGCGCTCGTCGACCGTGAGAGCGAGATGGGCGTGCTCGCGGCCGCGTACGCCCGCGTGCGGGCCGAGCGCAGGCCGTGCCTCGTCACGGTCTACGGCGCGGCTGGTGTGGGCAAGACCCGCCTCGCCGACGAGTTCGTCGCGCGAGAACGTCTCCCGCTGGTCCGACGGGGTCGCTGCGTCGCCTATGGCGAAGGCGCGACGCTCGCCCCGCTGCAGAGCATCGTTCGCGCCGATGCGAGCATCGGCCGCGCCGACCGCGTCGAGGATGGGCTGCGGAAGCTGCGCACGACGTGCGAGGCGTTGTTCCGCGACGCGCAGGAGTCAGAGCGCGCGTTGGCGCGGCTGTCCGTCCTCGCCGGCCTCGCTCCCGTCGAGATCCTGCAGGCCGAGGTGCCCGAGGAGAGCATCGCGCAGGAGCTCGACTGGTCGCTGCGCCGTTACGTCGAAGAGCGCGCGGCCGACGGGACGCTGACGCTCATCTTTGAGGATGCGCATTGGGCCGAGCCGACGCTCCTCGACACGATCGAGCACCTCGCGGACTGGGCGCGCGGCGCGATCCTCATCCTGTGCCTCGCACGTCCCGAGTTCGTTGCGAAGCGACCCTCCTGGGGCGCCGGCCGGCCGAACAGTGTGACGCTCTCGCTGGGGCCTCTCGAGTCGGATGACGCGCGCGACCTCGTGAGCTCGCTGCTGCCGTCGGGGCACGCGGCCGCCCTCGACGACATCGTGCGCCGCTCCGAGGGAAATCCTTTCTACGCGGAGGAGCTCGTTCGTCTCCTCATCGCAACGGGCGAGCCGATGAGCACCGTTCCCGCGACGCTCCATGGGCTCATCGCCGCGCGTCTGGACGCGGTCGAACCTGGCGTGAAGGCGCTGCTCCAGCGCGCCAGCGTCGTCGGACGGGTCTTCTGGACCGATGTGCTCGGTGAGCTCGGTGAGGATCGGGTGACGATGCGCGCTCAACTCCTCGCGGCGATGCGCCATGACTTCGTCGTCGAGCTTCCGACGCGCGGGCCCGGTGGTGGATGGGCCTATCGCTTCACCCATGGCCTCACGCGGGATGTGTCGTATGCATCGGTCTCGAAAGCGGAGCGTTCGACGTTGCACGACCGGCTGTCGCGGTGGCTCGAACGAGTTGTGCCGACCCGCGGCATCGACGACCTCGAGACGATCGCCTCTCACGCCGAGCGCGCCTACGGGCTCGCGAGCGAGGTCGGATCGCCGCAAATGGACGCGCTCGGACGTCGAGCGCTCGAGCTCCTCGTTGTCGCGGCGCGCGCGGCGGATGCGCAGGGCGATCTTCGACGAGCCGAGACGCTCTTCCAGCGCGTGCTCACGATCGCACGTGGGACGCACGCCGGCGCTGCGGCGATGCTCGAGCCGAGAGCGCACGCTGCGATCGCGCGGCTCCGACGCGACAGCTCCGCGGACGCGCTCGCCGACGTGCGCCGTGTTCTCGACGACGCGCGCGCGAGCGGGCCGAGCGAGATCCTCGCGACGCTTCTGCGCTGGAGCGCGATGTACGCGCCGTACGCCTCACCGCAGGAGACCGCCTCCTTGTACGACGAGGCGGCCGATGTCGCTCGGTCGTTGGGCGACGCGTCGATCCTCGCGCGGTCGCTGCGCGCGTCGGCACGTCCTGCCTTCGCGAGCGGCCAGCTGACCGTGGCACGCCGGCTCCTCGTCGAAGCGCGGGATCTCACCACCGCCTCCGAGCACCGCGTGATCCGGGCTCGCATCCTTTTGGATCTGGCGAGCAGCTCGCTCGATCAGGGCTCATTCACGGCCGCGAAGGCCGAGATCGACGAGGCGCTACCGCTCGCGCAGGACCTCGTCGGGCGCGTCATCGCGCATCGCCGGCACGCGCAGCTGTGGCAGGCCATCGGGGACGATGAGCGCGCCGTCGCGCCGGCCGAGGCCGCGGTGGCAGGGGCGCGAGAGATCGGTTCCCCGTGGGGAATCGCTGACGCCGCCGCGCTCCTCGGTGCCATCCTGCGCGAGCGCGGCGACGCGTCCGGCTCGCGCAAGGTCCTCGATGAGGCGACGCTCTACGCCACAGCGCGCGCGCCCGCTGCGGCGCTGTGGCGCGTCCACTGCGAGCTTGCTCTGACGGCGATAGCCGACGGACGCATTGACGAAGCCAGGGACCGGTGCGCTGCGGCGGAGCGTTCCCGTCCGGCCGAGCCCGCCGCGGTAGCGATGGTCACGGCGACGCAGGGGCTCGTCGCGGCCGCGGCCGGTGATCTACGCGATGCGAACCGCCTCTTTAAGAGCGCGACCGTGACGCTCGAGGCCACCGAGCTTGCCCTCCAGCTGGCCTCCATGCGTCTGGATCACGCCCGCGCGCTCATCGCGGCGCGACGCGTCGACGACGCGGTCCCGATACTGCGGCGCGCGCGGACGTTCTATGCCGATCCGCTCGCACGTCCGCGTCTCGACGAGATCGACGCCCTGTTGGCCAACGCGAGCGCCGATGCCCGCCGAGCTGTCGCGGACTAGCGACCGCTCACGTCCGCGGCGGAAGACGCTTCCGTGGCCCGGGCAGCGCGCGACGCTTCCGTCCTCGGTCGAATGTCCGCTCGCCGAGGAGCAAGAGACCGATGACGACGAAGAACGACAGAGCGCCCAGGAACGGCAACATCGCACCTAGACTTTAGGTCCATGACACGCGTGTACCTGGACCACGCCGCGACGACGCCCGTCGACCCCGAGGTCGCCGAGGCGATGGCGCGCGTCTACCGCGACGTCCCCGGCAATCCGTCGAGCATTTACGCCGAGGGCCAGGCCGCGCGCGCCCTCGTCGACACCGCGCGCGAGCAGGTCGCGGCGGCGATCGGCGCGTCGCCGAGCGAGATCGTCTTCACCAGCGGCGGCACCGAGGCGGACAACCTCGCGCTACGCGGCGCCCTGAAGGCGCGTCGCGGCGAGCGCGATGGCCTCGTGACGACGTCGATCGAGCATCACGCGGTCCTCGACACGGCGCGCGACCTCGCCGAGCACGCACACGTGCGGTTCACCGTGGTCGATGTCGCGCCAGACGGTCGCGTCCCGCCGTCGGCGATCGCGGCGGCGATCGACGACCGCACCTCGCTCGTCTCGGTCATGCACGCGAACAATGAGATCGGCACACTGCAGCCGCTCGCCGAGATCGGCGCGATCTGCCGCGACCGCGGCGTCACGTTCCACAGCGACGCGGTGCAGAGCGTCGGCGCGCTCGAGTTCGACGTGCGCAGGATCCCCGTCGACCTCGTCTCGCTGAATGCGCACAAGTTCTACGGGCCGAAGGGCGTCGGTGCGCTGTACGTCTGCAAGGGCACACGGGTGGCGACGATGCAGACCGGCGGCGGGCAGGAGAAGGGCCGGCGAACGGGGACCGAGAACGTCGCGGGGATCGTCGGACTTGGCGTCGCGATGCGCATCGCGACCGAGCGGCGCGGGCGCGAGTCCGCGCGGCAGGCGGCGCTGCGCGATCGGATCATCGACGGCGTGCTCGCGCGGGTACCCGATGCGATCCTCACGGGCCATCGCACCGAGCGGCTCCCGAACAACGCGTCATTCGTCATCCGCAGCACCGACGGCGCGTCCGTGGTGATGGCGCTCGACCTCGAAGGCTTCGCGGTCTCCAGTGGGTCGGCGTGCACGTCCGGCGACACCGAGCCGTCGCACGTCATCCTCGCGCTCGGCATCGATCGCGAGGCGGCGAAGGGATCGCTGCGCGTCACGGTGGGGCGCGGGACGACGGACGCCGACGTCGACGCCTTCATCGCGACGCTACCGAAGGTCGTCAACCGCGTGCGCGGCACCGCGGCGGTGGGCGCTTGAGCCGGGTCTTCGTCGCGATGAGCGGCGGCGTGGACTCGTCCGTGGCCGCCGCGCTGCTCGCCGAGCGTGGGCACGACGTCGTCGGTGTCTGGATGCGTCTGACTCGGGCGAATGGCGACCCCGACGCGCCGCGTTGCTGCGGGACGGAACAGGCAGGCGAGGACGCCCGGCGCGCGGCGGCGGTGCTCGGCATCCCGTTCTACGCGCTCGACTACGCGGAGGTGTTCGGGCGCGACGTCGTCGACCGCTTCGTCGACTCGTACGCGCAGGGCGAGACGCCGAACCCCTGCGTCGCGTGCAACCACTACGTGAAGTTCGAGGCCCTCATGGCCGACGTCGTGCGCAAATTCGGCGCGGACCGTCTCGCGACGGGCCACTACGCGCGCGTGACGCATGACGGTGCGCACCGGCTCCTTCGTGCGCGCGACGCGGCGAAGGATCAGTCGTACGCGCTCTACATGCTCGGTCAGCGCGTGCTCTCGCGGCTCGAGTTTCCCGTCGGCGAGCTCGCCGACAAGGCGGAGACCCGTGCGATCGCGACACGGTTCGGACTACCGACGGCGACGAAGCCCGACAGCATGGACATCTGCTTCATCGGCGGCGACTACCGCGGCTTCGTTCGCGAGCGCGCGCCCGAGGCGTTCGTCTCGGGACCCGTCGAGCGTCTCGACGGCAGCGTCGTCGGCGCACACGCGGGGATCGGCACGCTCACGATCGGTCAGCGCTCGGGCACCGGCATCGCGACCGGCGAGCGCATGTACGTCCTTCGGCTGGAGCCGGACCGTCGCGCCGCGATCGTGGGCACGCGCGAGGAGATCAGCGCGACGACCTACGAGCTGCGCGACGTGACGTTCACCGCCGATGTGCCACCCGCCGGGCGGTTCCGCACGAACGCGGTGCTGCGTTATCGCGGCACGCCGCTGGCAGGGTGGGTGACCGTGCACGCGGATGGCGCGCTCCTCGACCTCGACACGCCGGCGCTCGTTGCGCCGGGACAGGCCGCCGTCTTCTATGACGGCGACGAGGTGGTCGGAGGAGGCATCGTCACGGCGACGCGCGCGGCCTAGAGCGTGCGCGCGCTCCTCCGCATCGCGACGATCGCCGTGTCCGGCGCCGCGCTCTACTACGCCGGGCTGCTGAACAGCATCATCATCCAGCGCCCGGAGCGTCCCGGCGCGATCGTCGTCGTCCTCGCGATCGGCGCGGCGCTCGCCGCCATGCCGTTCGCGCTCGCCGGTCGCGGCGAGGACGACGCGTCGTCACCGCCTGCGCGCGTCGGCGCGCACCGCGCGGTGTGGCTCTTCATCTGCGTCATGGCCACGGTCTCGCTCGCGTGGCTCTGGAGCATGCCGCGGCAACACTCCGAGGACTGGACGCCCTATCACAACGACGCGATCGCGCTCAACGACTGCTCGGCGCGGTTGCTCCTGGCGGGGCAGGATCCATACGCGACGCTCGACATCTTCGACTGCTATCGACGCTTCGAGATCGGGGCCGATCGCACGACGCCGCTCCGTCGGGGCGACTTCGCCGACGTCACGGTCTATCCGACGGACGAGCAGCTCGACCGCACCTGGATCGCCCGCGAGCGCGACGACGGGAACGTCGAGTTCGTCACGCGCCCGTCGTATCCCGCGCTCTCGTTCGTGCTGCTCGTGCCGTTCGTCGCGCTCGGGCTCGACACGAACTACGTCTATCTGGGATGTCTGCTTGCGGCGATCGCGATCATCGTGTGGCAGTCGGGGGCGGGCTTGCGTCCGTTCGTGCTCACCGCTCTGCTCGGCGCGTCATGTCTTGTGGCGTTCACCGTGGGCGGGAGCGCCGATCTGCTCTATGCGCTGCCGCTCGTCGCTGCGTGGATCTGGCGCGATCGTCTCGTCGGTGCGGTCCTCTTCGGCGCTGCCTGCGCGGTCAAGCAGATCGCCTGGTTTTTCGCGCCGTTCTGGTTCATCGCGGCCGTCGCCACGCTCGGATGGCGCGCGGCGCTCAGGCACACGCTCCTCGCGGCGGCGGTCTTCGTTGGGACGAACCTTCCGTTCATCCTGTGGCATCCCGCGGATTGGCTCGCGGGAGTCCTCACGCCACTCGTGGAGCCGATGTTCCCGCGCGGCGCGGGCATCGTGTTCTTGGCGACCAACGGCGGATGGCAGCTGCTCTCATCAAATGCGTACCTGGTACTCGAGGTCGCGGCGATGGCTGTGTGTCTGGTGGTCGCGTGGCGCACGAGACGTTCGAGCCCCGAGATCGGCGTCGCGCTCGCCATCATCCCGCTCTACTTCGCCTGGCGCAGCCTCTTCTCCTATTTCTTCCTCGTGCCCCTGTTCGCCTTCGCCGGCCTGGTGCGTCTGCCAATGTGTGAGCTCATCGCGCAGCACGCGCAGGACTGCGGCGCACTGACGCTCTTCGCGCTGCCGGCGAAGCTGCGCGCCGTCGCGCGCGGCGAGCGCGCGGCCTAGGGACCCGACCCTAGCGTGCCGCCCGCGCTCATCCCGCTCGCGCTCGTCGCGATCGGTGTCCCCGCGGGT
>Ga0209058_1000728_pt1 | contig 28862 bp, 25 predicted proteins | sample GraSoiAngelo_147_FD_185904 | JGI IMG/M metagenome (GOLD analysis project Ga0209058, IMG submission 185904) | Grasslands soil microbial communities from the Angelo Coastal Reserve, California, USA - 14_1009_05_40cm (SPAdes) (version 2) | ecosystem: Environmental > Terrestrial > Soil > Grasslands ... | reverse complement strand
GTTTCGACTCCGCCAGCTCTTCGTCGAGTTCGATTTGCCACACGACCGGTGGATGAACCAAGGGCCGCCCATCTTCTCCACGCGACAGAATCGATCCCTCATCAAAACGGAATCCATCAACGTGCGTATCTCGAACCCAGTGACGCAAACAGTCGATGATGAGTTTCTCTGCGACGGGGTGATTGCAGTTGAATGTGTTGCCGCAGCCGGTATAGTCCGAATAAATGTGCTTGTCCGATGAATCCAGCAGATAGTTAGAGCTGTTATCGATGCCTTTGAAACTGAAAACCGGCCCGAATTGGTTTCCTTCGTCGGTGTGATTGAAAACAACATCCAGGATGACTTCAATGCCGGCCTTGTGGAGTGCTTTGACCAAGTCTCGAAACTCATCCATGTGCGAACCGGCCGAAGCCTTCACACAATAGGCGGCCTGCGGGGCGAAAAAACCGAGTGTGCTGTATCCCCAGAAGTTCCGGACGGGCTTGCCGTCCCTCGATGACCTGGAAGGGCGCCGCGTCATCATGATTTTGAAATAGCAGCAATTCCACACTCGTCGCATGGCCCGAGAAGATGGAAAAGTTAACTCCCGATTTGTCTGGAGTGGCGCCCAGGGGGTGCGCCGTGCCTTTGGCTGTACTGAAATGCATCGGCCATAAATCTACACCTATTCCTGGCGCTCAGAAAATCATCACGTCACCCTCGAGGACATAGGCCAGCACGAAACCGGCGTGGCGATGGGGCGCACCGACTCGTCCTGGCTCGTAGTCCACGATGTGACTGTAGCTCCCGTGAGCCGAATTTTATGTGTTATTGTGGCCATCAAGAATATTCGCTGCAGCTCGAGGAGTTTTCTATGAAGACACTGACCATGCCAAAAATGACCCGGTTCGCCCTCATCGCGCTGATCATCACCGGCCTCGTGGCGCTCCCTGCGTTGCTCCGAGGGCAAGGCGCGGCGCAGGGCGCCGTGCAGCAGGTCCAACATGATCCGTCCAGGGAGCTTGCGATGAAGATCACGCAGCCGTTCACTTTCGCAGCGGTGGGCGACATCATCATCCGGCGGCCGGTCGGAGAGGGCGAGGCCGGCTATCAGACTCTGGTGAAAGTGATGGGGGAGGCGGACATGATCTACGCCAACATGGAGGGGCCGATGGTGCTCGTATGCGCCGGACACAAAACTCCGCGAACGCGTGTGTAGATACTGCAAGCCTGATTTGCGTCGAGCAGTGATAACTTGGCGTGGTGCGCTCCGGAGCGCAGTTTTCGATTATCCGTTCGAGGAAAGTTGCTCCTCCCAGATCGCCTCGAGCACACGATTGTATACGTTTGGAAAACCCAGGAGGTCTCGCCAGCATCTTGCGACCAAAAACTATTCTCAGAAATGCCGTCCGCAGCGTTCCCGCCCTGAACCAATTGCTCTTCCTGAAGGGGGCGATCAAAGGACATTTCTATTCGCCCGTACCCTCACTCCGGGAGCTTCGAACGCGTCACCGCTCCATCTTTGGCAACATTCCCCGCGAAATCGCGGGCATTGATCTCAGCGAGACTGAACAGTTACGGCTCGCGCTTGAATTAGTGGATCGGTTTTACAAGGAGCAGCCATTCTCGGATGAGTTTCTCAGCACGGGGCAGTTCACTTGGAGCGACGCGATCACACTTCACTCGATGATCCGGCACTCCGCACCCAGTCGCGTGATCGAGATAGGCTCCGGATGTTCTTCGTTAGTAACGCTGGAAACCAATAGACGATTCTTCGGCGACACGATTAAGTGCACGCTAATCGAACCATATCCATCGATCCAGGTACGGAGGGCCGTCCATGAATACCGCAACGTCGCACTGGTAGAAAATCAAGTCCAGGATGTCACGTTAGACACTTTCGCACAGTTGGAACCAGCGGATATTCTATTCATCGATTCCAGCCATGTGTCTAAAGTAGGAAGCGACGTGAATCACATTTTTTTTGAAATCCTACCGCGCTTACAGAGTGGCGTCCGAATTCATTTTCACGATATCTTCTACCCGTTCGAATACCCGGAGGACTGGATCTTCCACGAGGGACGTGCGTGGAATGAGGCGTACCTGCTTCGCGCGTTTCTCCAATTCAACCCGTCATACACCATCCTGCTGTGGATGAACTATCTGATTCGATTTCATCGGGAATCCTTCCAGGTCTGTGCTCCGTTGCTGCTTAATGACCCGGGCGGTAGCATCTGGCTTCAGAAGATCGGCTAATCATCGTTAACATCATTTAACACACCACTTCTTGCGTCACACCGTCTGAACACGGGTCCGCAACAATTTTTCGCACAGGAGAAGTGGAATGAAACTGATTACGACGATTTGTCTGGTCTTGCTCGTAACGATGCGCAGTTGGGCTCAGATGCCGGTGGGAATACCGTTGGGTTCTCGCGGTGGAAATACTGTGGTTGACGGTGGAGGAGCCCTCGTGGTGTTCGATTCCCTTCGCAGTTCGACAGGGGTGACGGTCACAGGGCTCCGGCACAGCTTCTATGCGCCTCAAACCCGCGTGACGATCCAGAGTCCGGGCACGACAGGTAACGTCCAGACGGTGACCTATGACGGCGAAATCCGAGTCATCGGCACTGGCACGGGGGTGATTTACGCCCTCGCCACGGTATTTACGGTTTCCGGCACTACGCTGACATCGACGGAGAGCTTGATTGCCATTAAGCCCGGCCAGTCGCTGCCCGCCGCCTTGTCCGGTTTTCCGTCGTTGGCCCTCACCCCTCCGGTAGAGGCCAGAGTTGGGGCTTCGGATTACATTGCCCTCGTGACAGTGACGGCTGCAACCCCCAGCTCGGGCTCAACAACGACAACGCGAACGGCGAGCGTTGTGCATTTCAACGGAGCGTCCTTTGATCTGATCAGCTCCGGTACCCTGCCCTAGCATCCACCATCACCAAGACACAAGAAATTGGGGGACAGGTGTGCACACCTGTCCCCCAATACTGTCTCAAGCATAGACCGCCGCTAGCCGATGTGCCAAAATTGGCGGGTATGGTCAGCAGCGAGTCCGTCGCGAAAGCCTGTTCCGAAGTTGGCGAATATTCCGACCAGCAGATGGTTGGGGAGTTCGACCGTTTCTTCCGTGCGCAGCCGGCGGTCTGCGATTTCGTTGTGGAATCGACGCACGAAAGCGGTCAGAAGGTGCAAGAACTTTCACTCTTCCTGTCGTATATGATCCTCAAGGCCGCGGAGACCGATACCTCACGTTCGGTTACACAATTATCGCCTGCAACCATCGAGGCCGGTTACCGCGAAACGGAGTTGTGGATGGAGCGCCTCAGCCAGGCGGATGCAGCTGAACTCCATGCATCGATTGCTTCCAGTCTTCAGAAAGATAGCGAACCTCACCTCCTGCAGTATGTGATTTCGGAGCTAAATGAGCCGATGGATGACGGAAGCGAACTCAACGAGGAAGAGAAAGGCGAGGTATTCTTTGTTGTCAAAACCGTCATTGAATCGCTAAAAACTCAATCGAAAGGGAGAATCATTGAAGTCGAGTAAAGAGCAAAATGTGTGGCTCACCATTGGAGCAGTTGTAGTTCTGGCGGCCATCGCCTGGGTGTCGTTGCGCGGCACGACTGAGCCCTCCAACGATTCTGCTCAGAACGTTAAAAGCGCCGACGTGATGTCGCCGGCGCTTTTCACCGATGCGAAGGCGCGCGCCGCTTATCAGGTGGCCAAAGACATTCCGGAGGTTCTGGAACAGCTCCCATGCTTCTGCGGATGCATGATGAGCTTCGGCCACAAGAACAATCTGTTTTGCTTCAAGGATCAACACGGATCCGCGTGCGACATCTGCCAGGATATCGCTCTGGATGCGAAGAAAATGCATGATCAGGGGTTGCAGATTGCTCAAATTCAGGAGAACATTCGCGCGAAGTACGCCAAGTATCAGCCGTGAAGCTCGAATTAAAATCCGGCTCTCTTCACTATCTGGATTTGGGAAAGGGGCCGGCTGTTCTTTTGATTCACGCGTTCCCGTTGAATCATGCCATGTGGGAGCCGCAACTTTCTGCGCTGTCTGCAGAGTTTCGACTGCTGGTTCCGGACATCCGCGGTTTCGGCGGCTCACAGCCGCCATCGGCCTGGACGATGGAAGAGATGGCGGATGATTTAGATGAATTCTTAGAAAAGGCGCGTACGCCCGACTGTGCTCTCGTTGGTGTTTCCATGGGCGGCTATATTGCGCTTTCCTTCTGGGCCAAATATCCACGGCGTGTCCGCAAACTGGTTCTCGCCAATACGAGGGCTCGTGCGGATAACGAAATCGAAAAGGCCGCTCGAAACGAAATGATCGCCGCCCTCGAACAAAGCGGCGCCGCTATATTGCCCGATCGAATGCTCCCTCGCCTGCTGAAGCCGAATTCGCCCGCAGGCGTTGTTAGAAAAGTCCGGGGCATGATTGAAGAGACAAGCGCTTCCGCCGCCATCTATACCGTGATGGCATTGCGCGATCGCCCCGATTCTTCGACATCGCTCCACCGCCTCAGTTGTCCAACGTTGGTTCTTTGCGGGGAGGATGACCTCATCGTTCGCGACGAGGAATCCCGCGCCATGGCCGACGCGATTCGCGGCTCGCGGTTTGTGCGCGTACCGGGATCGGGCCATCTGAGCAATCTCGAAAACCCGGACGAATTCAACCGTGTCGTGCTCGATTTCTTGCGCCAATGAGCCTCCACGCCATAAAGCACGCGATAATTATGCCAAGCTGACGGCGCGCTACGCGCTGCGGTTGAGGATAAACTCCGGAATGCGCACGATTGCGTCACGAAATATTGAAGGGGGGAATTCATCGAGCATATGAATGGCTCGGCTGGCGTACTCTGCAGCCAGCTCTCGCGTGCGATGCAGACCATCGGAGCGCTCGACCAGCTTTAAAATTTCCACGCGATCGACGGAGCGGAAATCTCTCTCATCAAGCACGCTTTGAACCTTCAGTGTGTCTTCTTGGTTGCCGTTGCGAATCGCAAAGAGCACAGGAAGTGTCATCTTCCCTTCTTTCAGATCGTTCGCGACGGGTTTCCCCAGCACGTCCTGTGTGGAAGTGAGGTCCAGCAAATCATCGACCAGCTGGAACGCCATGCCGAGGCTTTTTCCGATCTCGGCCAGCCGCTCCGCTGAGCCATGATTCATCCCGGCTGCGATAGCCGGCAGCTTCGTGCAACCCGAAAACAGATATGCGGTTTTGCGTTCCACAATGTCGAGCAATTGCTGTTCTGTGACTTCGGACCGCCCCAAGTAGGTCAATTGCAGCAGCTCGCCTTCGACCATTTTCTGGGTGATATCGATAAGCGTAATCAAGACATCGAGGTTCTTCTCGCCCAATGCCAGGGCAAAAGACCTCATGTAAAGCCAATCGCCGGCCAAGACCGTCATCGAGTTCCCCCAGTGTGAATTGGCGGAGGGGCGGCCGCGGCGCGTATCCGCCGCATCGATGATGTCGTCATGTACCAGAGTCGCGTTGTGGATGAATTCGACAACGGCTGCCAAACGGATCGCCATCGGAGAAACGGCTCCCAGCATTTTCGCCGTGAGCAGCAGTAGCGCCGGCCGGAGCCGCTTGCCGCCTGCATTCAGAAGGTATTCACCGATTTCCGAAATAGGCGTGATCTCGGACTGGGTGTATCGCAGAAGTTCTTCTTCGACGAGCGCAAGCTCTGGCGCAATGAGCTGATAAATGTCCTGCGGGGTCATCTCCATACAGCTAGCGCATTTTACGATGATTTGGCGCAAACAGTCTGTCGAAATTGGCTGACGTTCGCATCGCGAATTCCTCCGGCCCCATCCCGCGCAGATCAGCGATGAAGCGCGCGGTATCGGCAACGAAGCCCGGTTCGTTGCGTTTTCCTCGATGCGGAATGGGCGCAAGGTAAGGACAGTCGGTCTCCACCAGAATGCGATCCAGAGAAACCGAACGCGCAATTTCAGCCAAGCCCCGCGCGTTGGGAAATGTCACGATGCCGGAGAACGAGATGTAGAAGCCGAGATCCAACACAAAATCCGCCAGCCGATGCCCCGACGAGAAGCAATGGATGACGCCGCGAGCGGGAGTTTCGGCCTTAAGAAGGGATATCGTGTCGTCATCGGCCTCACGCGTATGGACGATCACCGGTAAATCGAGCGCGCTCGCTAACGCGAGCTGCCGGCGAAATACCGTGCGTTGCATGTCGCGCGGAGAATGATCGTAGTGATAGTCCAGTCCGGTCTCCCCTATGGCCAAAACTTTTGGATGGCGGGCCAATTGTTCAATTAAATCGTAGTGCCCTTCTTCGACTTCGGAAGCATCGTGAGGGTGAATACCGGCGCTGGTATAAATCCAGTCGTGGGCCTCCGCGATTGCGATTCCACAGCCCATTTCGTCCGGACCACTGCCGTTGCCGATCGTGAGGATTTTGCGAACGCCGGCGTCCCACGCCCGCCCGAGGACTCTTTCACGGTCGTCGTTGAAGCGGGCATCGTCGAGGTGCGCGTGAGAGTCAATCAGCATATGAAAAAGAGGCATTCCCCTCCTCGCAGAGGAGGGGAATGGGGCCATCATTTCAGGCGCGCGCCGTTCTCGACTTCCTCGTGGAAACCAGCGAGCACGGGCCGGTCTTCAGTACCGATAGAGGCGGCCACAATCATGCCGTTCGATTCGAGACCGCGCAACTTTCGGGGCTGGAGATTCGCGACGATCACAACTTTTCTTCCGATTAGCGATGCCGGCTTGTAGGCCAGAGCGATTCCCGCCAAAATCTGCCGTTTCTCGAATCCAAGATCCACAACCAGCCGGAGGAGTTTATCAGCGCCCTTAACCCGCTCTGCCTCTAATACGGTAGCGACCCTCAAATCGATCTTGGCGAAATCGTCGATCGTGATCTGCGGCGCGGTAGGTGGAGGCGCAGCGGCCATACCTGTGGCTGCCTTTTCCTCCTGTTGTCCGCCGGCGGTTTCCATTCTTTTCATCACCTCTTTTGGATCCAGGCGCGGGAACAACGAGGGACCGCCCAGTGTCTTTTTTCCTATCAAGTCTTCACTCCAGTGAAGCTTATCGAGACGAATACCGGTGACCTTTCCCTCGAGCCCGAGCTGTTCCCATAGCGTCTGGGCTGTTTTGGGAATCACGGGTGCAAGGAGCGCCGCGATAATGCGCAACGATTCCGCGGCATGAAACAAAACACTGTCGAGCTTCTTTGCTTCCGAGGGCTTTTCCGCAATGGCCCATGGCTCATTTTCGACGATGTACTTGTTCACCCGCGATATCAGCTCCCAGACATTTTCAAGCCCGCGTGAAAAGTTGCAGTCGTCGAAATTCGCTCGATGATCCGAAATCACACGCGCTGCAAGGGCGCGTACGTCCGAATCGCCCTTCGCTTCGCCAGGCGCCGGGACACGTCCGCTGCGGTATTTGGAGAGCATGGCGACGGTGCGGCTGAGGAGATTCCCGAGGTCATTGGCGAGGTCGCTGTTCGCACGTTGGATGATGGCCTCCAGAGCGAAGTTGCAGTCTTGTCCGAATGCCATTTCGCGCAGCAGGTAGTAGCGCAGAATCTCTGAGCCGAAAACCTCGTTGAGAACAAACGGGTCCATCACGTTGCCGCGAGATTTGGACATCTTGACGTCCTGCGCTAGCCACCATCCGTGCCCAAATACCGATTTCGGAGTTTTGACGCCTGCAGCCAGGAGAAACGCAGGCCAGTAGACGGTATGAAATCGCAAAATATCTTTCCCGACCAGGTGGGTATCGACCGGCCAATATTTCGAAAATTTCGCATCGTCCGTCTTGAAGCCAATCCCGGTCAGATAGGCGATCAATGCGTCGAACCACACGTAAAAGACGTGGTTTGGATCATCCGGAAGCGGAATGCCCCACTTCAGCGTCACGCGGCTGATCGACATGTCCTTCAGGCCGGACTTCACGAACGATATGATTTCATTGCGCCGGCTTTCGGGCCGGATGAAGCGGGGGTTCTTTTCGTAAAGCTCGAGAAGACGGTCCTGGAATGCGGATAGCTTAAAGAAGTAGCTCTCTTCAGAAAACCATTCCGTCTGCCGGCCACAATCGGGACATGGCACCGGGGTGGCCGGATCGCTTTCGGGCGCGTACGCTTCGTCGGAAACACAGTACCAACCGGAATACGTACCTTTATATACATAGCCGTTCGCCTTCATGCGCGTATAGAGTTCGATGACGCTGGCGTCGTGGCGCCTTTCGGTCGTCCGGACAAACTCGTCATACTCAATGCCGATCAGTTTCCACAGGTTTACATATTGCGTATAAACGCGGTTGGCAAGCTCCAGCGGACTGGTGCCCTGCTGCTTAGCTTCACGCTCAATCTTTTGCCCGTGCTCGTCGGTACCACTAAAGAGCTTTACATCAAAACCCATCATGCGCTTGTATCGAGCAATAGTGTCGGCCACGATCGTCGTGTACGTGCCACCCAAATGGGGCGCTGCGTTCACATAGTAGAGGGGTGTGGTGATGTAGAAAGTATTCGGCATAACAAATAAGTATAGCGGGGTCGGGACTGTAGCTCCCCTCCTAAGTACAATACTTCGTAATTACGGTGACGTATGGGTGGGGCGCATTCCCCTCCTCGCAGAGGAGGGGAATGTTACGCCGCTCAATCATTATTTCTGTTCAGGTAGGATTTCATGGCCGCGGCCTGGACTTGCTTGAGCGGAACCTCGGCTTCACGAGCGATTCGTGCACAATCTTCGTACTCGGGAGCGGCATTCACGACTTCGCCGTCCAACTTTGAGACTTTGATTTTTAACTTTCCGTACTCGGTATCGACCTCAATGAATTGTCGCTCGAGCGTCGTGCGATCGACGGCATGGCGGCGAATCCCGATTGTGGTGGTTTCCTGAAAAATGATCTTCGCCAACGCATCCGAAGTGTCGCGCTCGGCGAGGACTTGGAGCAGATGTCCGGGACGTCCTTTTTTCATCTGGACAGGAATGGTCAACACATCGAGCGCTCCAGCCGCAAACAGTTTTTCAGTCACGTAGCCGAAGTTCTGCGGCGTCATGTCGTCGATGTTTGCTTCAAGCACGACGGCGCTTAGGGAAGAACATTCAGGCTGCACGGCTGTCTCTTCGCCGATCATCAGGCGGAGGCAATTGGGAAAATCGGGGAACTGTTTGGTACCCGCTCCGTAGCCAATCCGGTCGGAGGAAAAGGCCGGCATCGGACCAAACCGGTTGACCACTGCCGCAAGAATGGCAGCGCCCGTCGGAGTCACAAGTTCGGTTTGAGCATGCTTCTGGTAAATGGGAGCATGCCGTAGCAGGTCTGCCGTCGCAGGTACAGGCACGGGCATGATGCCATGCTGGCAATGAATGAAGCCGCTTCCGATGTTGATTGGTGAACAGAGAAACTTCCCGGCTCCGAGCGCATCGAAACCGATCGCGGTGCCGGCGGTGTCGACGATTGAATCGATCGCGCCCACTTCATGGAACTCAACTTCGTCGGGCCGTACATTATGGACCTTGCCTTCGGATATCGCGAGTTTCGTAAAGATGTCCACTGCGAATCGCTTCGCTCCCGCAGTGAGATTGCTGTCGCGAATCATCGACAGAATTTCCGCTGCCTTGCGATGAAAGTGATTGTGCCCGCCCTGGTGATGCTCATGTCGGTGATTCTCGCCGGCGCCTTCCATGAGGACGTCGAATTTCATTGCGCTAAGGTGCGCGCGCAACACGCGCGACGCCCGCAGTTCATACCCTTCGACCGGCAATTTCTTGAGCTCCGTCTTCAAGTAATCGAAATCGAGGCCCAGATCCAGGAGCGCGCCGATCGTCATATCGCCGCTGATGCCGGCGAAGCAGTCGAAATATAGCGTCTTCATACGAGAGGGAAATGTTAGCACGTGCTAACATTTCCGCTTATGTTATTGGACCTTCACGCGCGCCTTCGAGACGCACTTCGAACTACAATCCGAATCCAGTGGAACATCGATCCTCCCGAAATCGTTTTGAATCAGACTCCCAAAATTGAGTTCGGTGAACTTGCGACGCCGGTTCCTTTCGAGCTCGCGCGTCTGCTGAAGCGGCCGCCCCGGGCGATCGCGGAAGAATTGATCATTCGCGTGGGCAAGATCGACGGTGTGGAACGGATGGAGGCTGCCGGTCCTGGTTACATTAACTTCTTCCTGGATCGAGCAGCGGTCGTCCGCGGGAGCCGCTTACGCGGATATCCCGGAGATGAAGGCAAGATCATCGTCGAGCACACCAACATCAATCCAAACAAGGCGGCGCATATCGGCCACCTTCGAAATGCCGCAATCGGCGATACGTTCGTCCGGATTCTGAAGGCTGCCGGGCGCAAAGTCGAAGTTCAGAACTACATCGACAACACCGGCGTTCAGGTTGCGGATGTTATCGTCGGTCTGAAATACGTCGAACGAAAGACGCTGGATGACGTTCGCCGGCTCATCGCGAACCGCTCGATCAAATTCGATTATCACTGCTGGGACGTTTACGCGAGAGTCGCTTCTTTCTACGAAGCGCAGGATCCGCACTACGCGCTGCGCGCTCAGGTGCTGAAAGAAATCGAAGAAGGATCGGCAGATACCGCGCCCATGGCTGAATTGGTTGCGATGACGATCGTTCGCTGCCACCTCCGTACGATGTCCCGCATCAACGTACATTACGATCTCCTTCCTCGAGAGAGCGACATTCTGCACCTGAAATTCTGGGACTATGCGTTCCGGCAGCTCCGCCACAAAGAAGCCATATTCTTGGAAAGGGAAGGAAAAAACTCCGGCTGTTGGGTAATGCGGCTCGATTCCGACGGTCAGGACGAAGACAAAATCATCGTGCGGTCCAACGGCACTGTGACGTACGTGGGTAAAGACATTGCCTATCAATTGTGGAAACTTGGATTGCTCGCCCAGGATTTCCAGTACACCGTCTTCGATGCGGATGCAGATGCGGACGTCTGGGTCACAACCTCGCGCGATGGTAAAGCCGATCATCCGTCGTTCGGCCACGGACGGACCGTCTACAATGTGATCGATGTACGCCAATCTTATCTGCAGAACATCGTTCGTCAAGGGCTGCTTGCCTTGGGACACGAAGAGCAAGCTCGCCGATCGATTCACTTTTCGTACGAAGTCGTCGCGCTGACGCCTGAATGCGCCGGGCAACTCGGTGTCGAACTTACAGCGGAGGACCGAAAGCGTCCTCATATCGAAGTGTCGGGCCGGAAGGGACAAGGCGTCAAAGCAGACGATCTGCTGGATACGCTTGAACTCGATGCCATGAAGGAAGTGAAGCAGCGGAACCCCAAGCTCACGCCGACAGAAACCGAAACTATAGCGCACCAAATTGCTGTTGGCGCCTTGAGATACTTTTTACTGAAGTTTACCCGCACGGCGATTATCGCCTTCGATTTCAAGGAAGCATTGAATTTCGATGGCGAAACCGGACCCTATATCCAATACGCTGCAGTGCGCGGCAACAACATCCTCCATAAACTGCGGGAGAGCGATCCCGGGTTCGATTTCGCCCGTATCCAGAAAATGCTGAACAATCCGAAACTAGGGGTATATCTCAACGAGTCGCATGATATCTGGGAACTCGTCTATCTCGCGCTGCGTGTGGACGAGATTGGCCATCAGGTCGTCGTCACGCTTGAACCCGCAGCTCTGGCGAAATATGCGTTCACACTCGCTCAGCGCTTCAACCTCTTTTATCACCGGTATCGGATCATTTCCGAACAGGATATGGACCGCAGACTTTTCTATATTCTCGTAGTGGATGTCGTGCGTGAAGCGCTCACCAAAGTGCTGGACTTGATGGGTATCGAAGTCCCTCGCCGGATGTAGTAGCAGTAGTACTGTAGCGGCGGTCTATAGAGCTGTGAAAAAATGTCCGAATGGTTCGGAGTGCAATATTCCCCTCCTTGCATCACCGCAAGGAGGGGTGGCTGCGCCCACTGATAAAATAGCGCGCAGCCTCCTTAGCGGGCGCAGACGGGGTGGTTTTCCTTTCGTTTTCAATCGGAAAACCACCCCGGCCTCGCGATTAAGGAGGCTTCGCGACTTCTTATTGATCGCTCGGCCACCCCCTCCTTGCGGTGATGCAAGGAGGGGAATGCGCATGTCCGAAACGCTTCCGCATTTTCTTCACAGCTTCTTTGACCGCCGCTACACTATTCAGACCACGTTCATCTCTACTTCGGTGACTCCTCCGGCAAACCTTCGAATGCTGAGCGCCGAGATGTCGAGCGTGTGGGCCCGGCCGTCGATGATTTCTTCCGCTATCAACTGTCCCACTGCCGGAGCGTGCTGGAATCCGTGCCCGCTGAAACCATTCGCCAACACAAAACCTTCGATGCCGGGGACACGGCCAAGAATGGGATGAGCATCGGGCGATGTTTCGTAGCTTCCTGCCCATGCATTTTTGATCGCGGCGTCGGCAAGCGGCGGGAAGCGATGGATCGCCACTTCCATCACTCTGTCGAAGAACTCCCAATCCACGCTCAAATCGAATGTTGGAGCTTCTTCTTTGTTGCCCATTCCGAAAAGCACACCCCCACTTTCCCGGTGGAAATACAACCCGGTGCTGAAATCGATTACAAGTGTCCACCGGCCGGGCGCCTTCGGGAATGGCTTGGTCGTCCAGATGAACCGGCGAAGCGGCACAACAGGAACATCAATGCCGGCCATTCTTCCCACGAGGCGTGCATGCGGACCGGCAGCATTCACGACTGTGGAAGTCGAAATCCGATCTGTACGCGTCTGAACACCGACGACTCGGCCACCCTCGACTTGGATGCCGGTGACTTCCTGCCCAGTGTCAATGGCCACTCCCAGACGCAGAGCATTTCTGCGATATCCTTCCGTGACACCGGCGGGATCCGAGACTCCGTCTTTTGCGCAGTACGTCGCAGCCAGAATGTCATCGAGCGCGAGTTCGGTATTCGGCAAGACACGCTCGATCTCTTCCGGCTTGACGAGTTCCACAGGGACGCCCAATCTTTGCTGGAGCCGCACGTTTTGGCGGAATGATTCGACCTCGTCGGGTCTCTGCAGCAAGAACAAATAACCGTCTTGATGAAAATCGATCGGTTGCCCCAACTCCTCTGCAAAACATTGAAGCTTACTCACGCTCAAGAGCGAGAGGCGGATGTTCACCTCAGTCGAAAATTGATGCCGAAAACCGCCCGCACAACGGCCGGTCGATCCGGTCCCGACCATGTCTTCTTTTTCGAGAACAACGACATCGGTAACGCCGCGCCTGGCAAGGTGGTAGGCAATGCTTAAGCCAACGACGCCGCCACCAATGATTACGACTTCAGCTGTGCTCTTCATTTGCTGGATAATTCGGGGACAGATAATATCTGTCCCCGATTATCCCATGAAGTTTATTGCCGATGTGATGGTGGGCAAGCTGGCGCGGTGGCTGCGAGTGCTTGGGTTTGATGTTGTCTATTCCAACCAATATGGTGACGATGAGATCATTCGTTTGGCGAATGCCGAGGGTCGCATCATTCTGACCAGAGACACACGGTTAGCCTCGCGCCGCCACAATGGCCGCTGTTTACTCATCGAGAGCGACAATTACAAAGAGCAGCTCCGGCAAGTCCTAGACTTCTTCGATTTGAAGAATTTCAACGTTTTCTCCAGGTGCCTGGAGTGCAACGGAGCCCTCGAGGACGTCGACAAAGAAACCATCTTCGAGAAGGTCCCGCCATATATCTATCTCACTCATGAGCGCTTCGCGCGGTGTCCTTCCTGTAATCGTGTTTACTGGCACGGCACGCACGCCGACGAAATGCTCAAGCAGATTCGACTGTAAGGGAGACATTCCCCTCCTCGCAGAGGAGGGGAATAGCCGCTAAAACTCCGTTTTCAGTCTCAGTGTGAAGCTGCGCGGCATATCCAGCGCGGTTCCCGAAAAAACACCGGCGAAATTGATGAGGTTCAGACGATTTGCAATATTGAAGACATCCACCTGCAAGTGGATTTTCATCTTTTCGGAATGAAGGAGTTCGCCACCACCGGAAAGATCCAGTGAGGACGAAGGACGAATGCGGCCACGGCTGAAGTTCACTCGATCGAGAATTCGCGATCCGTACTGTTCTTCGAGAAAGGCCTCGCTCGAAGGACCTTCAATCTCGAAAGGCAAGCCGCTGTTGTAGGATGCACCAAACGCACCCCACACACGTGGCCGGGGCTGGAAACGCAGCTGCGATCGAAAGGTGTTCCGCTGATCCTGCGAGATCGGAAAGGATCCCGTTCCTTCCAGCAGATCGCGTGCGTTGTCACCCAAGAACAATCCGCCTGCAACGGGAAGCTGTCCAACTCCGACCATATTGCTGTAGCTGACATAGCCGCTGAACGGACCAAGCGAACGGATTTCGATTTTCGATTCGAAGCCGTGGATTGCGGCACGATTGAACGTGATGGGAAAACTGACGCCGCTATTGAAGAGCACACTGTCATCGGCGAAATGTTCGAAACTGCGGCGGTACCAATTTCCGTCGATCCGGACGTGAGGCGACAGGCTCTTCGAAAAACCCGTTTCAAAGAAGTTACCGCGTGATGGACGTAATGGCAAAAATGCGCCGCCTCCAAGCGTCCCCGACAGATCGGAACTGGCGAGGAGAATATTCTCCAGCGCTGGGATCTGAAACACTCGGTCGTAGGACGCGCGGAATACAAGACCGGCATGCGGAAACTGGTAGGCGCCAGCAAGTCGAGGGCTCCACGCGTGTTCCCTGGCAACAACTCTGTAGTGATCAAATCGTAGCCCCGCATTGAGACTGAAATTTCCGGCTTGCCAGGCGTCCTGGACAAATGCAGATTGTGTACGGCCCGGCGAATCGGAACCGAAGTGAAAATCCTGTGGAATGTCTCGATCAAAAATGCGCAGACCGTTGAGCCGGTACGCCGTGATATGGAAGTTGAGATCTTCGCGAATCGATGAGAACCATCCTTCAACACCAGTCTTCAATTCATGCCGGCCATGATGTGCCGACAGACTGCCGGCCAGATAACTCTCACGGAACCCGCGATCTTGCGCCGGCTGTATCGGAGTAGATCGGGTATTCGACCAAAAACGAGCATTCGTGTCACGAGCCATCGCGCGGAATTGAGCTAAGACATGAGGTGAAAACACATGCGTGTGCGAAACCTGACCAAGCGTTTCACCTCCTCTGCGATCCTGCCGCTGGCCCGCAAGTTCCTGAAGCAGTTCGTTCGGAACCATGAAAGCAGCGTTATGGCGATTCACGTATGCGCGCGAATGGTCTGCCGCAGACCATTCGCGGTCCAGAACAGCCGAAAAACCACCACTGCTTCCCCGGTTTGTGTAATTCTGCTCAACCGGCGGATCCAGATACCGTCCCGTCTCCAGCACGTCGCCGTTCACCGTTATCGAGGTTCCGGCGTGTCCGTAGTGAAGAGACAGAAAGCCCGCTCGATTATCGAAACTGCCGCCTTGAAACGATGCCGTTCCGTGCAATCCAGGATGGATATCCTGGTCGCTCGCCGCCTCGATGACGCCGCCCAATTTCAGGCCGAATTCGGCGGGATAGGCAGCCGTACGGACGTTCAATGATTGGAACTCTTCAATGTTGGTGGACTGCGCAAAGGCAGGTGAACGGTTGTCGTAAAGCGGGACGCCGTCAACCACATATTGAACGTCGTACTCCGATCCTCTTGGATGCAGAGTCCCGTTGGCTTCGAGAAGCCAGCCCGGCTGCGTATTGACGAGATTAATAACGGCCCGGTTCGGAGCGGCCGATGCCAAGTCTTCCAGGGCGCTGTGCGGAAGATAGGCGGCCGTGTGCGTAGGATCAAACAGGGTATCGACGGCTTGAACCTCAACCGTTGTCGTCAACGGTGATATTTCCAACCTCACGACATGTTCCAACGGGAGTTGCGAATCGATCTCGAGAAGCTCGGTTTTCTTCGAGAATCCCTCGCTCCCGATGACCACTTCATACCTGCCCAGAGGCAGCCCCCGAAGAGTAACTCGCCCGTTTTCGTCGGTCCCAAACATGCGCTCTACGCCTGTGGCCTGGCCAACCACAGCGCCAACTGCCCGGATGCCCCCACCGGCTGGATCGGTCACTTGGAGCCGAAGTTCTCCGCTTATCCGCTGCGGAAACGCAACGGTGGCCGCGATACAAACTGCGATCAGCGCAAGAATGGAGTTCCCCATAATGTCAAATCCGAATTCAGTAAAACTTGCTGGTCCGGGCTGCTCCAGTGTAATCGATGTAAACAACTTTCAAGTCGGTGTAGAAGTCGAGGGCCGTCGGACCTTGTTCACGTTCGCCGACACCGGAAGACTTCATCCCGCCGAACGGAATTTGGGCTTCTCCTCCAACTGTCGGTGAATTCACGTGAACCATGCCGGCCTCGATCCGTTCACAGAAATCGAAAATGCGGCCGGCGTCATTGGTATAGATCGACGACGTCAAGCCATAATCCGAGGTATTTGCAAATTCCAGCGCCTGCTCGTAGTCCTTCGCCCGAATCACCGATAACACGGGGCCAAAGATCTCTTCACGAGCGATTCGATGTTGCGGATGCACACGGTCGAAAATGGTTGGCTCTACGAAGAACCCGCGCGGCAAACTGTTGGGACGGCCACCGCCGATGACAAGTTTTGCACGCTCGCGTTTTCCAATCTCGATGTACTCTTCGACTGTTTGGCGTTGCTGCGCGCTAACAAGAGGTCCCATCTGCACACCCGGATCCAGACCGTTGCCAAGCTTCCATTTTGAAACGCGAGTGACCATTTGGTTGATCAGTTCGTCGGCAACGGATTCCTCAACAATGGCCCGGCTCGTCGCTGTGCAGCGTTGACCGGTAGATCCGAACGCGCCCGACACGATGCCGTCCGCGGCGAGAGCCAGATCGGCATCTTCTAAGACAACAACGGGATTTTTGCCTCCCATTTCACACTGCGCTTTTGCTCCGCGAGCAGCACATGTTGCGTAGATTTGCGTTCCGTTTTCAGACGAGCCTGTGAACGAAATTCCGCGTACGCGCTTGTCACGCGTGAGAAGATCACCAATGTCGGAACTGCTACCGACCAGGAGGTTCAATACTCCAGGCGGAACACCGGACCGCTCGAAGACCTCGACAAGTGCCGCCGCGGTCAGAGGAGTCGTCGAGGATGGTTTGAATATGACGGTATTCCCAGCAACCAAAGCAGGAGCGATCTTCCATGCCGGTATGCAGACCGGGAAATTCCAGGGCGTGATTAAGGCGACAACTCCAAGCGGCTGCCGCACCGTATAGACAAAATTCTTGGGCAGCTCGGACGGGATCGTCGTACCCCCCATGCGCCGCGATTGTCCGGCCGTGTAATTCAAGACGTTATATGCTCTGTAAATTTCACCTTTAGCATCGGCCAGGGTTTTTCCCTCTTCCCTGGTCAGCAGGCGGGCCACTTCGTCTTGTTGGGCTCGAAGTAAATCCGCAGCGCGCTCGATGATCTCGCCGCGTTTAGGCGCGGGCATTCGCGCCCACGCAGGCAAGGCTTCGGATGCGGCGGCGATAGCCGCCTCCGCCTCGCGCGCTGAAGCAAGAATGCCCTTACCGAGCAGTTCATCTTGTTCGGCGGGATTGCGAACCTCAATTTCACGGCCCTCTCGCTTCGAGATCCACTCGCCCCGTATAAAATTGCGAACTTCAGTCATGGACCAATGCCTCCAAGTCGCAGAAATTGTCGATCAGAAAATCGGGTGGGGCATCCTTGAAAGTTTCCGTGGCGTACCCGTAGCTTACACCGCAAGTCCGGATGCCTGCGTTTCGGCCGGTACGGACATCGACCGCCGAATCACCGATGATCCAGGTACGTTCCCGCTGACCCTTCGTGTCGGATAAGATCTGATACACGCCGACGGGATCAGGCTTTTTATGATCAAAACTGTTACCACCGTAGACGGAAGCGAAATGTCTGTAAATACCCAGCCCATCCAGCATGGCACAGGTGAAATGAACGGGTTTGTTCGTCAAAACCGCCAGCTTACAGTCCGTCAAGCGGTCGAGCGTTTCACGTACTCCCGGATAAAGTCTCGTACTGTCCAGCATGTGCGCCCGATAATAGGAGAGAAACATCTGCAGCGCTATCTGAACATTAGCTTCGGTGGCCTGGTTCCCCAGAGCGCGCCGGATGAGCATGAGTGCGCCGTTGCCGATGAAACGAGCGATTTCGCCCTCGGTCAAGACTGGCAGCTCGAATTGATGCCGGATGTGGTTGACGGATTCGGTGAGATCCTTTTTGGAGTCGACCAGCGTACCGTCGAGGTCAAATATGAGAACAGGCCGCACGGCCCTGATCATATCTCAAATCCGAAATTTCGAATTGGACCGTTCAATTTAAGATCTCGAATTTCGGATTTGAGATGCAGGATTCGTCCGATTTCAAAATTTAAAGCCTAGGCTGGCTCTTTCTCCTTCTGGAACCGGATTCTGTCTTCCTCCACAAATTCCTTCACCACAGGATGATCGTCGGCATAAAGCTCTTCCATCGTGCCGATGAACGCGAATTTGCCTTTTTCGATAAGCGCGACATGGTCGGCAACTTTTTCGGCACAATTAGCTATGTCGTGGGTCACCACCATCTGCGTGAGCCCCAGTTGACGCTGCATTTTGCGGATGAGTTTGTTGATCGTCTGCGACATCAGGGGATCCACCATTGTTGTGGGTTCGTCGTAAAGAATCGCTTTGGGCTGTGCCGCCACCGCCCGAGCAATCGCTACTGCTCGTTTCATCCCGGTGCTCAATTCCGAGGGCATGAGTCCGGCGAGATCTTCGACCTCGACCACCTTCAAGTACTCCTCCACCTTATTTTCAATATCCGCATCCGTATGGCCGCTGTCGCTCAGTGGGAACGCGACGTTCTCCCAGACAGTTAACGAATCGAAGAGCGCGCCGGATTGGAAAACAAGCTGCGCTTTCCTCCGGACGTTGGCGAGTTCGCGTTCACTCATTTCGGTGATGTCCTGGCCATCGACGACGATTCGTCCTCTATCCGGCTTGAGTAGACCGACGGCGAGCGTCAGAGTGACCGTCTTGCCCGCACCGCTCGGCCCTAAAATGGCAAATGTCTCGCCTTGTTCGACGCCGAAGGAAATGCCGTCCAATACCTTCATCTCCCCAAAAGATTTCTCGACGTCGATGAATTCGATGAAATAGGGCATGCGGTTATTGTAGATTCGGTAAATTGTGAAAGCTATTGCTTACCTTTTTCTCCTATTGCCGCTGGCGGCGCCCCACCTGGCTTCGGCCCAGGAACTCGTCTGGGCCGCGGACGCGGAGGGCGGCGCTCCATATAGTTTTCGCGACCCTCGGAATCCCTCACGCATCATAGGATTTGAAGTGGACCTTGCGGATGAGCTTGCTGAGCGTATGGGACGCAAGGCTCGATTCATCCAGAACCAATGGGACGGCCTGGTACCGGGGCTAGAGCGCGCTGAATACGACGTCGTGATCAACGGTCTGGAGATCACGCCGGAACGTTCCGAGAAGATTCACTTTTCGAATCCTTATTTTTATTCCACGTTGACAGTAACGACACGTGCGGATGATACACGAATTCATGCGGCCGATGACCTGCGCGGCCTCACGGCCGGTGTGCTGCGCGTAACGTTCGCGGAACGTTATGTCCAGGGTCTCGGAAACGTTACGATTCGAAGCTACGACGGGCAGGTTGAGCAATTCATCGATCTTGACCTTGGCCGCCTGGACGCTCTCGTTATGGATACGCCGGTCGCCTCGTATTACGCCACCGGGCCGCACGTCCGGAATTTCGAAATTCCGGCCGCACGAATGGCTTTCGGAATCGGTATTCGGAAGAATGATGAGGAATTGCTTCATCAGATCAATGACGCGCTCGAGGCGATGAGACGCGATGGCACCCTCCGCAAGATTTACACGGACTGGGGCATCTACAATGCCGCAACGGCCCAGGCTTTCGGTGACCACGAACCGGTGTCTAACGACCACGCCATCCGGTACCGCGAATACCTCGACACGATTCGAACCGAACACAACTTCAAAGAGCGATTGAATGACTATAAACGATACCTGCCCCTGCTGCTACAAGGCGCACTGGTGACTCTGGAAATATCGGCCGCCGCAATGGCGATGGCCATCAGCCTGGGTCTCATCCTGGCGGTAGCACGCGTTTTTGCGCCGCGCGGCATCGCCTGGCCTATCGTCGGCTTTATCGAAGTCTTGCGGGGAACTCCGCTGCTGATTCAGCTGTTCATCATTTTTTATGGGCTGCCGTCGATTGGTATCCGTTTTTCACCGCTCTGGGCCGCAGTCATTGGCCTCGGTGTGAACTATGCGGCGTATGAAGCCGAAAACTACCGCGCCGGGATTCAATCGATCCCGCGAGGACAACTCGACGCGGCCCTTGCTTTGGGCCTAACGCGGCTACAAACGATTCGAAAGATCGTGCTGCCTCAAGCTGTGCGGCTGGTCATTCCTCCCGTTACTAACGATTTCATCGCGCTACTGAAAGACTCGTCGTTGGTTTCCGTCATTACGATGGTGGAACTGACCAAGATGTACGGGCAGCTCGCCGCTACGAATTACGACTATATCGGCATCGGGCTGCTTACAGCGGCCATTTATTTTCTCCTGGGACTGCCCATCGCACGGCTGTCGCGCGCGCTTGAAGCACGACTGGCGTACATGAAGCTATAGATCTCAAATCCGAAATTTCGAAATTTCAGATCGGATTTGAGATCTATAGCTTCGTGATCATCTGGTATGTGAAGTAAGCCACGCGATTGCGGCCCTCGTTCTTCGCAACATACAGCGCCTGGTCGGCGATGCGGATGAGATCTTCTTTGTTGAGCGCATTGACTGCATAATTTGAAATGCCGACGGAAGCTGTGATGGTCCCGATGCCCGGAAAGCTTTCGGCCCAGATCCGTTCGCGAATACGTTCCGCCACATGAATAGCGCCGTCCAGCGGTGTTTCAGGAAGAATGACCGCGAACTCCTCGCCACCGTATCGAGCTGCGAAATCGATCTCGCGGCAGCTGGTTCGAATGGTTGCGGCCAGGGTGCGAATCACCAGGTCGCCGCTCGGGTGACCAAACCGGTCGTTCACTTGTTTTAAGAAATCGAGATCGATCATGAGCAGCGAGAGCGGATGATGATGCCGTTGGGCGCGAGCCAACTCCATCGTTAATGTTGTCTGAAAGAAACGGTGATTCGGCAATCCTGTCAAAAAATCCGTACGGGCGCGGTGCTCGACCTCCTCGAACAATTGAGCATTTCGCAATGCGTTGGCCGCAGTGCTGGCCATGACCTCAAAGAAGCGGATATTTGCATCCGGCAGAATCGGTCCTAGTTTGGGCGATCGAACGTATATCAGTCCCAGCACGGATTCCGCCACAATCATCGGGACGACCATGACCGCGGTGGGTTTCGCATCCGGCAGAAAGACAAAGTGCCGGAAAACATAGGCGTGGTTGAGCTCCGGGTAAAGGTCGAGATCAAGAGCAACATCACCTTGTTCAAGGATGGGAATCCTTACGGCAACTTTCGCGGATCCGGTCCTGGAATCGACAAGTACGATCGAACACTCTTCCGCTTCCAACACTTGGTGCAGACGCGAGACGATGGAATACAACACGTCGTCGGTATTCAGTGATGACGACAAGGCTCGTGTCATCTCGACCATAACTTCGGCTATCCGGTTCTCCTCCGTCATTGTTCTGGAAATGATCGCGTCCTGCGAGAGCCGTTCGGAGAGAAACACGTAAAAGATTGCAACGACGAAGAACAACGCGAGCGTCAAGAAGCGCTCGATATCGGTGTCGAACTGAAAACCAAACAGGCGAAAATAATTGAAAACTCCGAAAAGAAGGCTGACCACCAAGAGCGAGAAAAGAACCAGCCGCAGATCCCGCCAGATAAGCGCCAAAACAAAGATTGCCGCAAAAGTAACGTAAAGATAATCCTCGGGAACCCGCAAGAGATACAAAGTCGCGGAGACGAAAAAGAAGTCCAGTACACTGATTAACACCCGGACTCTCCTTGTCAGAAATTGCGTGCGAGGGATCAGCATCAGGGCGAAATTACTGGCGGAAAAGGCGAGCGCAAAACCGAAGACGAATGGAAACAGTTCGGTGCCGAGATAGCTGAACAGAGTAAGATAAGAGGCTAAGATCACCAGAAGCCATCGCAGAGACAGGATGGCCTTGCGATGATCGATGTCGGACCCCGATTTTGGCTTCAGCTCCGTCAGTGGCATGCTAAATTGGGGCCGATTCTACAGGAGGTGGGAATGAAATTCATGAACTTTTCCCGAAAAAACGCGCCAAACGTGGTGCGGCTCGGCTGCGTTTTCGGGGATACGTGTTTTGATTTGACAAAGGCGATCGGCGACGACCTCCTGGAGTTTCCTCGAGTTGTATTTACCCTTGAAGAAGCGCTGCAGGTCAAAGACGGACTGCAGCTGCTCGAAGACCAGGTTTCTCTTTTGGAGCGCTCGTCTAGCGGTATACAAAGTTATCTTTTTCGCGACACGGATGTCACTTTCCGCTCTCCAATTACACATCCGTCCAAACTCATCGGCATCGGCCTGAACTACAGAGATCACATTGAGGAGATCAAGGGACAAATACCGAAGCAGCCTCTCCTGTTTGCGATGTACGCGAATGCCATCGTCGGCCCGGGAGAAGCTATTGTCATTCCCCCGATGAGCAAGCAGGTCGATTACGAGGCGGAGCTCGGTGTCATCGTAGGACGCCGGGGGCGCCAGCTTTCGCGGGAGGACGCGATGGATTATGTTGTCGGCTATACGATAATTAACGACGTCTCCGCGCGCGACCTTCAGTTCTCCGACGGGCAGTGGCTGCGCGCGAAGTCCTTCGACACGTTCGCACCTATGGGGCCGTACCTGGTTACCAAAAGCACGCTTGGCGAGGCCGAGGGGCTGGCGATCGAGTTGCGCCTCAATGGGAAGACGATGCAGAAGTCCCATACCGGGAATCTGATTTTCAAGGTACCCGATCTGGTTTCTTACATCTCGCAGGTCATGACGCTTGAAGTAGGCGACGTCATCGCCACGGGGACCCCGGGAGGCGTCGGTTTCGTCAGGAATCCCCAGGTCTTCATGAAACCCGGAGATGTTGTTGAAATTGAAATCGAAGATATTGGGGTGCTTAGGAACCGAGTGGTTGCCTTCGATTGATCAACCCTTCGATCGCATCCACCAGTTCGTGTATCCGGAATGGTTTCCGGAGGTATCGAACGCCTACCTGAGCCAAGAACCGCTCTGTCTGGGCGCCTATGACGTCTCCGGTGACAAATAAAAACCGGTGACGGAGGTCGGCATTCAAGGACTCCACAAGCCGGTACAATTGTTGGCCGCTCACACCCGGCATCCGCTGATCGCAGATGATCACATCGTAATTCTTCTCCGTAATTTGCTCCAGCGCTTCCATCCCGGAGTGAGCAAGGTCGATTCGAGCTCCCTGCCTGGTTAAGACATCAAAGATCAGCTCGGTAATGTGGATCTCGTCATCGATCACCAGAATCTGCTTGCCTTTCAGGCAGAGGCCTTCTGATGACCGAGCGGTATCGACCGCTTTCGGCGCGATTTCATACCGGATAATAGGCAGCTCCATGGTGAATGTCGAGCCGCTGCCATAGGTGCTCCAGGCGTACAATTCGCCGCCGTGCTTTTCGACAATTTCGGAACAGATGCTGAGACCAAGTCCGAGACCCCGCTGTCGATCTTTGGTCGTGAAGAACGGATCGAATATACGTGCCATATCGCGGGCATGGATACCGCTGCCGTTATCCGTCACGGTCAGGTGAATGCGCCCATTCTGGACAAACGTCTTGAGGTGAACCGAACCAGGACGCTGGTGAGAATCTGCAATGGCGTCTTCTGCATTGACGACCAGATTCAGAACAACCTGCTCCAAACTATGAGGATCACCCCAGACATACGGCAAATCCTTCGAAAGATCCGTCGTAATAATGATGCTTTCAACGTTCGCGTGATACTCTCGCAATTGAGCGACATTCCGAATCGTCTGGTTCAAATCGAATGCGGTGTGCTTCGGCTCTGTTTTTGCAGCGAGACTAAGGAAATTTTGAACGATTTTTCCAGCCCGCTCTGCTTGGTTCAATATCACATCAACCATCCGCCGGGTAGATGGGTCTAATTCACCGCGCCAAAGAAGTTGCGCATAACCGAAAATACCGGCCAGAGGATTGTTCAATTCATGTGCCACGCCCGAAACGAGACGTCCGATCGCGGCCATTTTTTCGAGGTGAACCGCTTGCCGGCGAAGTTGAACTTCCTTCGTAATCTCCTGGGCAAATACGATCTTCATGCCCTGATCGTTCAACGGAACGGTCTCCAATTCGTACGTTCCATGGCCGGGCACTTCCAGTTCGTGATGCGGAACTGAGTCGATATTTTGAGCACCCGAGAAAATATCAGCGAATGCCGAATTGGATAGGATCACCCGCCCGCGGCTATCAACTACAGCGACGGGAACCGGAATAAGAGCAAACAGGCTGGCGATGAGTTGGGTTCGATCGAGAGTGAATCCAGCGCCTTCCCTGGTCATGTGTCTCCCTTCCTGGGATGTTTCGATTGAGAGGGGATTTTCTTAAGGGGTCATACCCTTTGCAATAAAAAAAGCATCGGCTCAAAGCCGGCAGATCGCGACAATCGGACATTCTGCGCACTTTTGCAAATCGCGCTTCCTTGGACAATCGCCCGCGATACCCAGATGACAAAGCGCGAAGTCATAACGCACCGGATCGTCGGGGTGAAGACGCCTCAAGTGCCGTGTGATATCCAGAGCCATTGCCCAGCCGGGGCTTCGCATGTGGGTCAGGCCGATGTAACTCGATATACGCGCAATGTGTGTGTCCAGAGGAATCACCAGTTGACGTGTCTTGACCGCGGTCCAGACACCGCAATCAATTCCATCCTCCGGACGAACCATCCATCTCAAGTAGAGATTCAGCCGCTTGCATGCGCTTCCTTCAGACGGATTCGGGAAAAAGAACCGGACGCCGTTCCGCCGGCCGAGCTCGCCGCGGGGATAGAACTGCTCGTGTCCAAACCCCAGCAGGATCCGGCAGAAATGATCAAGCGCCGGACCTACATCGGAATCTTGCGGGCTCAAGCCCGAGCTTAGGGCGGCTTCGATCGAGCCATAATCTTCCAGAGTGCGCCGGATGATCCAAAACAGTACGGCCAGATCCCGGCTCGTATTGAATCGATAATAAAAACCGCGCAGCCGGCGGACGCCGGTCTGCGGACTGAATGAAGCGATCGTTCGTGAAGGAGAAGGACCCAAATAGCCGAGCACCTTCTCAACTGTCCTAAGCACACTTTTCACATTTCCGTACGCAAATGCGGATGCGAGCAACCCGGCGATTTCGCGATCCCGCTCATTGTCATACCGGTGTACGAACTGGACAGGATCATGCGCCAGGTGCTTTTCCTTCGGGAAATTCGCGATAAACCCGTCCAGGTGGTGCTTGAGCGAGGACATAGAAACACTATAGCGCCGGTATATTTCGGGGACGCACGCCGAATTCTGAAGTTCAAGAATTCGGCGTGCGTCCCCGAAATATACCTACTGCGGGAAATTCAGAGTGGGCTTGGCGCGATCCGTGTTGTTGGTGGTCCGGGAGTTGGAGCCCCGAAGGGGATCTGCGGCGCGGTTGCGCCGGTCATTATCGCCGGCCAGAATATCGCCCGCAGGTGCAGCATTGGCGTTCGTATCGGGAACGCTCTTCTTCACAAGATGAATGACTCGATTTTTGATCAGTTCCGCATCGTTGCTGACCGGCGGTAGGGGATAATCACCCGGCCGGACGAGTGTCTTTCGTCCCGCTTCGAGGATCACCTCGCGGTCCGGCAGTCCCACGGTCTCCACTGCAACTCGGCCTTCGAGACATCGAACTTCGGCAATCTGAACTTCGTCGATCGCAATTTCAAAAATCGTGCCGCGCACAGCAATCAGTGCCGTCGGCGTGGTTACGCGATAAGGATTTGGACGTCCGCCGAGCCGCTGGACATAAAACCGCACCTTACCCACCATCAGATTCACGAGGCTGCGCAGATCGCCGCTCCAGAAATCCTCTACGATCAGCTTCGAGTTTTCTGAGATAACCATGTAGGACCCGTCCGGCACTTCCAGTATTAGTTGCGCGCCGGCTCCTGTCCTCACCTCGTCGCCCGCCTGAACCGGCTGCGCCGGTGCCAAGGGTTTGAACAATTTCGCGGAAACCGGCCGCCACTCGGCAGGCCCCACGACCGAAGAAACCCTTAGCGCAGCCTGAGCCCAGAGCCCCGGGGGCAGGAGCAGTAACAGAGTAGTGAGCAGAACCTTCCTCATTTTGTCCCTTTCGTAAGTTCGCCCGGGAAATCATGGATCTTCGTGGGGCCGCGCGGCGAATCGATGCGGCGGAAATCCAGAGCTTCCTGGAACAGTCCAAAGCCATTGCCGAGATCGGGCAACGGATGAACCATCCGTGACGCGCGCAAACTGTCGAAGATGCGCGAGTTTCTCTCCCGTTCGATCCGCTTGAGAAAGCTGTCTAAAGAGTTGGCCATCTTGGTACAGTTCATGCCTGCATCTTCAGCATAAGACCAAAAATCACGCTGCGCCTGGTCTCGGCTCATCTCAGCGAAACTTCTTCCTGTTGCGGCTTGGATGTAGGAGAGCGCCGTGATCTCACCCCAATTCAGCTTCTGCTGCAAAGCCCACTTGAGATCATCTTCGCTTGTTCCATATTCCTTCCGGATCAAATACGCGAACACCAACGGACTTTCGGAACTATTCGATGCCTCACGATCGAGTCTGGAGATGGCGCCCGTCAGAGCTGCGCCCGCTTCGGGATTCCGGGGATCCGTTGCAAATAGCGGAATACCGAAAAGCAGCACCAGAAGTAGAAGACCGAGAAAAGTTCTTCTCATCATCGTTCCAAGCTGTAGCGGTGCTCAAACACACCTGCCACAGTGCGGCCATGTTAGCCTCAAATACTTCGAAAATCAATTCCGAGCCGTCTCGCCTTGTTATAAAGCGTTCGTCTCTCAATGCCCAGAATCTCCGCTGCCTTCTTCTTATTGCCGCCCGTTTGCTTCAAGATCTTGATGATATGTTCCCGTTCCATCGCATCCAACGACGCCTCTCCCCCTGGGAGAGGCCGCGGCCGCGAAGCGCCAGCCCGATAGGGCGCAGCCTCAATTGAAGCCGCGGGTGAGGGTCCAGTCACGTCACTATCCTCAGCGTCTCCGAACTCCAGTTCCTCCAATTGGACGACGCCAGTGTCATTAAAGGTCATGGCGCGCTCCAGCGTATTTTTCAGTTCGCGGACGTTACCGGGCCAGGAGTATTGCTTCATAGCCTCTAATGCGTCCTCGGATAACCGGACGGTTTTGCCGTTCTTTTCCGTGAACAGTTTGAGGAAGAAACTGGAGAGCAGCGGAATATCACCCCTGCGGTCCCGCAGCGGAGGCAAGGCGATGGTAAAAACGTTGAGCCGGTGGAACAAGTCCTCGCGGAATTGGCCGGTCCGCACCATCTCTCTCAAGTCCCGATTCGTTGCGGCGACTAAGCGCACGTCGACCTGGATCGTATCGTTGGAACCGACCCGGCGAATTTCCCGTTCTTGTATCACGCGCAGCAGCTTCACTTGAAAACTTAATGAGGTCTCCGAAATTTCGTCGAGAAAGACCGTGCCTCCGGCCGCGCTTTCGAACAATCCTTTCCGCGACCCCGTCGCGCCGGTGAAGGCGCCGCGCTCGTGGCCATACAATTCGCTCTCCAGGAGCGTTTCCGGCAGCGCCCCGCAGTTGATGACCACAAAAGGAGCTTTCGATCGCGCGCTATTTTCATGCAGTGCTCGAGCGATCAGTTCCTTCCCGGATCCGCTCTCGCCGATCACGAGTACGGGTGCTTCGATCCGCGCGGTCTTCGCAACCTTCTTATATATGTCGACCATTTTGGGAGTTGCGCCGATGATTTCTGTTTTTGGAAGATTCTCAGCCAGCTCCGGACCGACGGACTTCGATCGCGATAGCTGGAATTTCTCTTCGATGCGATGGAGAATCCGCAGCATTTCATCGACCACGAAGGGTTTGCTGATGTAATCGAACGCGCCGTTGTGCACCGCATGAACGGCGGTCTCCATCGATCCGTGTGCCGTCATGATGACGACCTCCGCATCGGCGTTGACGCATTTCATGCGTTCCAGCAGGTGGAGACCGGAATCGTCGCCCAGGTAGATATCGCTGACGAGAATGTCGAAGCGTTCCTCCTCCATGGCACGCCGGGCTTGTTCTGCCGTCATGGCCACGCGAAACGGATAGGATTCCATCTCGAGAATGGATCCCATCAACTTGCAGATCGACCGATCGTCGTCGACGACCAGAATCTTGGGTTTTGGGCTCATACAATCTTCAGTTCGGTTTTGTCCCAAAGTCCGCTATAGCTACCCGCTCGGCGCCTTCGGCGCCGAAGCGAGCGAGGGGGTCGCTCACAGATAATTTTGAGGCAAAGCCGACTTCAGCCCGGTATCGACAGGGTGAATACCGAACCTTTACCTACCTCACTTTCTACTACTACATCGCCACCGTGTCGCGCCGCCACCTCTTTAGTGAAGGCGAGACCCAGTCCGAAGCCGCTCTCGTCACGGGTTTCTTCATTGTCGCGCCGATAAAACTTCTCAAAAATCTTCGAGAGTTCATCCGCCGGAATACCACATCCCTGGTCGGCGACCTCGAAGCGAACGCCGCCATTCCCGTCGCTCACGCCGATCCGCACCATCGTGCCCGCCGGGCTGTATTTAATGGCATTGGCGACCAGGTTTATCAGCGCT
>Ga0209058_1000726_pt1 | contig 28876 bp, 34 predicted proteins | sample GraSoiAngelo_147_FD_185904 | JGI IMG/M metagenome (GOLD analysis project Ga0209058, IMG submission 185904) | Grasslands soil microbial communities from the Angelo Coastal Reserve, California, USA - 14_1009_05_40cm (SPAdes) (version 2) | ecosystem: Environmental > Terrestrial > Soil > Grasslands ... | reverse complement strand
GCAAACTCGATGCCGGCTGCTTTACGGATCAGACTGCGTCCTCCGTCGCATCCGACCAGATATGCGGCATGCAGCGAGTGGCCGTCGGACAGCTCGACGTCGACGCCGGTGTCGTCTTGCGCGAAACCGGTCACCTCACGTCCGCGGTAGATCGGCACCGCCAGCTCGTCGACCCAACCGGCCAGGATGCGCTCGATGTGGTTCTGCCGCAGCCCGAGCCCGTAGTTGTGGCGGGTGGGAAAGTCGCTGATGTCCAGACGGATCCAGGCGAACCCCGCGACCTGCGCCACCTGCCCCTGCGACAGGAACCGATCAGCGATTCCACGCTGGTCGAGAACCTCGATGGTGCGCGAGTGCAGACCGCCTGCGCGCGAGCCGCTGACGTCCTGGCTGGCTCGCCGTTCGACAATGGCGACGTCAACCCCGGCCAGCGCCACCTCGCCCGCCAACATCAGCCCTGTCGGGCCGCCTCCGGCTATCACCACAGCGTGTTCAGCCATACGCCACCCCCCAAATCCGTCGGTTCTGGTTGCGGCCGGAGATTCTGCAGCACGACCCGGGTCTTGCCGCAAGCCCCCCATTGCGTTGTATGGTGAGAATGGCGAAGGGGTGAGTGCTATCCCTCCGCGTACGGCGGTGCCGTCGGCCCACGGATGACATCGCTCTTGAGCCCCGAGGACGAGCAGAGTTTCGTCGGTCACATCGCGAGCTTGATGCCGCGGTTGAGGAGCCAGACGTTCGCGGGCCACGACGTGACGAACCCGACGATCATCCCGATTTGCATCAGGAACAAGTACGCGGCTGAATTCATCATCAGCGGATGCGGCGCTGGAAAGAACACAGAGGCCATCAACGCCATCCATCCGAAGAGGCCAATCTCGAATGCGGTCAACGCAATGAAATCGGCCTGCGCGGCACGCTTGAGCCCCTCCCGGACTCCGAGGCCCAGCATCGGAGCGATGGCGAAGTACTGAAACACGATGCCGAAGGAGATCGCGAGGATGTAGTCGCCGATGTACTCGGCATACAGCGCGCGGCCGGCGACGGTGAGGGCGAGCGCGTAGATCGTCCATTCGCCAATCAGGTCACCCAGGACGCATCCGGAGCCGCAGTGGAACACCTCGATGGCGATCGTGACCCAGCGCGGCCTCCCGTGCCCCTTGTGTGCCACCTGGCCCATGGCCATCATCTCGTGAGTGCCGGCATCCTTTCGTCCCCACCGCCAATAGAGCAAGAGCGCGAGAGGACCGAGGTACAGCGCGGTGATCGGATAGACCGCGTTCATCACACCATGCGTCTGCCGGTGGCCACGCACGAAGATGTCGAAGCCAATCACGCCACCGGCTATGAGAGCCGTGCCGATCGAGATCCAAGCGACTACCGTGAGCCAGGTCGGGGGCAAGCTCGTTAGCGAAGAGCCGCCCGATAGCCTGACCCGCGCCGCCCTTCGCGTTTGTGACCCTGCTGCGAGCAGCGATGAGTTTCCGCGCCGCCGGCGGTCATATTCCTCGACCATGGTAGCTACCGGCCGGCGGTGCAGCCATCCGGCGGGAGCTAACCTCGAATAGGAGGAGCAGAGATGCCTGAGCACAAGATCGGAACCCGCGAGGAATGGCAGGCCGCCCGGGACGAGCTCGCCAAGCTCGAGGCGGAGCAGGGGCAGAGAAACGATGAGATCAAGAGGAAGCGTCTCGATCTCCCGTGGGTCGTGGTCGAGAAGGAGTATGAGTTCGACAGCGAGGACGGCAAGAAGACCCTCGCCGAACTCTTCGACGGCCGCTCACAGCTCCTCGCCTACAACATCATGTTCGGCCCTGACTACAGAGTCGGTGCCTGCCCCGGCTGCACGAGTCTGGGCGACGGGCTCGACGGCTCCCTTGTCCACCTGAACCACCGCGATGTGACTCTGATCTGCTTCTCACGGGCGCCGATCGAGCGGCTTACCGCCTACAAGCGGCGAATGGGCTGGCAATTCCCCTACGTCTCCACATACAACACCGACTTCCCGTTCGACTTCGGCCTTGCACTGACCGAGGAGCAGGCACAGCAGATTCCCGAGGTCAAGGAGATGCTCGACAACCCACCCGACTGGCTCCAGGAATGGTCAGGCCAGGTCGGGGCCGAGCTCAAGGACGGCCTGCGCGAGAACCCCGGCTGGATCGCCTTCGCGCGCGAGAACGGGACTGTCTACCACACGTACACGGTGACGGCGCCCGATCCGTTCGTCGCGCCGTACTACAGCTTTCTGCTCGACCGAACGCCAAAGCCCCAACCCGCCGAACCCCGCGGCTGGCGCAAAGACGAGTACCCGGACTGAGTCGAATCCGTCACTTCGTGGCTGAGCGGGCCGAGCCCTCGCAACGCGGGTCAGTAATCTCAACTCGCCCAGACGTCGCGACCAGATGTAGGCCAGCGGGCCGCTGGTCAGGCGACTAGAAGGAGCCTGTCTTAACCTCTCCCGCACGCCTGTAGGTCGCGACCACAACGCCGCTCGGCGAGACGCTGGCCTTCTCGACGCTGAATCCCGCTGGGATCGCGCCATCGGCGAACAGCTTCTTACCGGTGCCCAGCACCACCGGAAACGTCTTCAGCCAGAGCTCGTCGACAAGGTCGTTCTTCAGCAAGGTCTGGATGAGGTTGCCGCTGCCGTGAACCTGGAGCTCCGCGCCATTCGCGGACTTGAGCTTGCGAATCTCGCCGGCTACGTCGCCGCCGATGTGCACCGTCGTCTTCCAGTCGGACTTCACCGGCTTGTGCGATACGACGTACTTCGTCGCCTTGTTGATCGCGGCGCCAGTCTCGTCGGTCTGCTCCGGCCAGAACCTGGCGAAGATGTCGTACGTCGTGCGCCCCAGCAGAAGATCAAAGGGATGGCCCATCTGCTCGGACATCACTTTGCCGACGAACTCGTCGAAGTAGGGCACCGACCAGCCGCCGAACTTGAAGCCGCCCGAAGGGTCTTCCTCGGGGCCACCAGGTGCCTGCATCACGCCGTCGAGGGTCATGAACGTGAGGACGATCAGCTTTCTCATGGCAATTAGGACGCTACGGGGACCGTGAACTAATCGGTCGCGCTACGGCTCGGCGAACGCGCGCTTGGCGGCGAGTCCCACGAAAGCGCCTGGGAGCGGGGGGCGCGGGTATCGACCAACCGGCCGGGCTACGTGCTGGTCTTGTCTAGCCGCTGCAGAAGCTCGTGCGCGGCAAGCTCAATCTCCTTGTGGCGCCACTCGGCCGCTCTGTACTGGCAGGCGATCAGCCCGGTTCGGTGGACGCGGCGAAAATCGCCATAAATGAACGCGTATCGGCTCTTGGTCTCGTCATTCGCTTCCTCGTTAAGGCCGAGGTGCCATTCGGCGTAGTCGTCCCAAGAGTGGCCTTCCAGGAACGCATTCTCTTCCGCGGCTTTCGGCTGAACTTCGCCCCAGTCGCTGTCGAGAACGTACTGGCGGGCGTCGATCAGTCGACGAGCTTGAGCGATTGCACGCTCATTGACGGAGTACGAGGCCATGAGATCAGTATGCGGAGGCCCCAGGACTGGCGCAACGTCGCGCGCGGCCCGTTGACACCACATGCAAGTGTGTGAGGTGGCAACGCTTCTCAATGCGGAGGTGATGAGCGGTGCCATGCACGGTTGTCACACAACGCCATGCTCCTGCTTGAGGCGTTGATGTCGCGACATGAGCTGCCCGCATGCGGGCCATCGGTAGCCCCAGGAGACGCGTGACTTAGACGAATCGCAGACCCCGCCGGCCTCAAAGCCAGCGGGGTCTACGAAGGCACAGACAGGGCGGCATGTGATGCTGGGCTACGGCGTAAGAAGGGCGCAGAGTTGCGCTTTGGCCGCGTCTGTGAACGAGGTGTGCCCGTGATGGGTGCCATCCGCCATGGTGATGCCGCTGTCGTGGAACTCAGCGCCCAGGGCCGGGACGCGAAGGGAGCTGCCGTGTAAGACGATGGAGTCGCTCGAGAGGTCACCGGGAACGAGGAACGTCTCGTGCCAATTGTCATCCGCGGCAAATGCGACCGTACGGCTTGATCCTACCGGCGAGAGGCTCCACGTGCCGACGATTTGCTCCTGGGCATTACGTTCGACGAGCAAAAGGTTCTTGTACCACCGCGTGGCGTGGGTCGTCACCGTCCCGCTCTCATAGATCGTCCCGCATGGCAGATCGAAGTCCGTGTTTGCCTGGTTTGTGAAACTGGTCGTAGGGGTGCTGGTGTCGCATTTCACCCACGGGCCGTCTTGATAGCAAATGCGGAAGGCCTTGAGGGGCGGGGTCAACGTAGTCGGGTCCACGAACGTGTGAGCCGATGTGACGCTTGCTCCCGCAAGGGACGCGATCGCAAGGACCGCTGCAACTAGAAAGATGCGTCGGGGTTTCATTGCTGGTCCTCCTCGGACGGTCGCGGCCTGTTGGAAGCGGGCTCGGATTCCGCTCAGCGCCAAAGGGGCTGAGCCGTCCGGAGCCGATCCCCATCAGTTTCTCCCGCGCCCAAAACAATGTCCGTAATAATTCGCAATCGCGGGAGTTGCCTGACCAGGTCCCGCTACTTCTGGGGTGGGCCACCGATCTCCGCGTGGACGCTGGTGGTTCGAGTGCGCCGTGGGCGCGCGCCTGACTTCAGGAGATCGCCGTCGGCCTGTGGAAATTGTGATCCGCCTGTGATCCGGCGGCGCCCCGCCTGCACGTACCGTACGGCTGCCAGGCCCATCACGCTGTTGCCCGCTTGAAGCCGAGGCGGCCGCGCGTCGCGATCACGACGATAACGGCAGCGGTTCCGAAGACGGCCACCGGAACGACTTCGTTGTATGCCGCGGCTGGGAACAGGTCGCTGGTGAGCGCCTGGGTGAAGTTGATCGCCGTGTGGATGAGGATCGCAATCAGCAAGCTGCCTCCCGTGTTGTTGAAAGCCCACGTGATCAGCACGGAGAAGATGACGGTGGCCAGCAGGAAGACGATCACGCCCGAAACGCTGAGACCACCGTTGGCAGCTGCAAAAGTCTTCGTGAAGTACTGCGGTGCGTGCCAGGAGCCCCACATGATTCCCAGGATCACGGTCCCGACCAGCGGGCCCCAGCGCGCCTGGAGACGGGGCAGCGCAAAACCACGCCAACCCGGTTCCTCCAGCAGCGGGCCGTCGAGGACGAGAACCACGATGAAGAAGACGGGATAGAGGAGCGACATCGTGAGCGATGGGGCCTTGAATGAGCCCAGCGCACCTGGGACCAAGGCGACTCCGATTACGTAGAGCGCTGGGATCGCCAGCAGCGCGTACAGGTACCAGGCCCCGTTTACTCGCCACATTACGAACCGGCGCAGGAGCTGCCGGACGCCTGCCCGGCCTGACATCACAGCCGTCATCACAAAACCCGCCACGACCGGCCCGAGCAGCTCCGGGGTATCGGTGACGATGGTGTCCGGAAGCGGCCAGACGATCAGGAAGACGATCACGTACGTCCACGAGATGGCGTAAGCCATGACGAAGAAGGAGATCAGCGGGTGGCGGCGCAGCAGCTGCATCGCTCGAGACGAGGAATCAGTCGACTGTTCGACGGCCGTTGCCTGGCTCATGTTCGGCGTGCCGACCGGGTTCGCAGGCATTCGTACGTTGCGGCAGCTGCGAGAACCGCGCCGGCTGCAACGGCCGCCGGTCTGCACAGGGCGCCCATTACGACGTCCCGTCAGGCGCGGTTATGGGCACCGCTCGATCGACTGCCATCGGTGTGGCCGCGCCCGTGGTAGGCGCCGTGTAGCCCAGCCGCCCTCGCGTCGCGGCAATCACGACAACGGCGACGATCGCGACGCCCACGTAGAGCAGCCGGCCGTCAACTGCCGGGAAGAACGCGAGCAGCACAGCTCCCGATGCGGTCGTGTCGATCGACGCATGCAGCAGCGCCACCACCGGCAGGCTGCCGCGGGTGGAGTTGAAGACCCAGGTCATCAGGATTCTCACCGGCACCGAGAAGAAGACCAGCAGGTAGAACGCGTACTCGATGACGTGCACACCCTGGGGTCGTGCGTTGTCGATCAGTCCGCCCGTGACGAAGAAGAGCGGGAAATGGATGAAGCCGAAGAGGGGCGCGACGACAACGCTGGCCCACATCGGCCCGAGTCGTGGTTGGAGGCGAGCAGTCACGAATGCCAGCCAGGCACCCTCCTCCCAGACCGAGATCAGGATCGCGATCAGCACGACGTTGACGAGATACGCAGTTGGGATCTGCGCCGCGTTGTGCGCTATGGGCGTGAAGGCGCTCGTGCCGTGGATCGCGAGTCCCATGCAGAGCAGCAGCACCGGAGCGCCAAGCAATGCCAGCACGTACCACGGTGGAGCGGCTTTGAACCGGTAGTAGAGGCGCCGCAACCTGCGTGTTCCGTCCTTGCCGTCGGCGATGCGGGTGACCACGAAGGCGACGCCGGTCAGGCCGAACATCGTCACCAGGAGGATTCCAACCTGGGCCGGGATGTCCACCCCGATCACCCCGAAGCCCTCGGTGCCTAGGAGGGCGGGCATGAACAGAACCCAGCTGACCGGGTAAAGGATCAAGAGGAAGGCGGCGAGCGGGTGGTCGTGGACGGCGCGCTTGAACCGGGCCGGCGGCGAGGACTCGGGAATCGGTCGCATTGGCTACCACCTCCTATGGTCGGTGCAGGGAGCATCGGCTCCACGCGCCATTACCGGAAGTGCCCGCGGTCAGGACTTGAGCGTCCGCCGGATCACGTGTCGACCGTGACTGCAGTCATGGAAGTGAACTGCTCCCGGGCACTTGGCCATGCGATGACCGCGGAGTACGCTCGCGTCACCGCATGACCTGGATGGAGAGGTGGGGAAAGTTCGGCGCGCTGGCCTGCCTGGCCTTGATGTGGCCGCTGGCGGATGCGTACATGCGCGGCACAGTGCAGGGCGCACGTGCAGCCGTCTTCCTGGCCGTCGGAACCGTTTACTGCTTGACGTTCGTCTGGTACATCCTCCGCGGGTACGCGTACACCGGCCCACGGGTCCCGGTCGCGACCGTTTGCTTTCTGACGGTCCTCGCGTTGGCGCTCGATCACCTCCAGGGCGAGATTGCGATCAACTACTTCTTGATCCCGCTGCTCATCGCAGGCTTTGGGCTGCCGCCCCGGCGCGCTGTGATCGCTCTGTCAGTAGTCGGCGTGGTGACGATGGTCGAAGGAGTCGCAGTGGCGCACGCGCTGACAGGCACGGTCGTCCTGCAGACAGTGCTGGTCGCCCCAGGCGTCCTCCTTTTCGGCGGGAGCGCGATGGGCTTGCGCTATCTGTTGAGCACGCTGGCCGCCCTGCGGGCCGCGCGGACGGAGATCGTCCAGCATGCGACAGACAACGAGCGGGCTCGAATCTCACGCGACCTCCACGACCTTTTGGGCAACAGCCTCTCCCTGATCACGCTGAAGGGTGAGCTCGCGACCAGGCTCCTGCCGGAGGGAGCGCCGGGCCTCGACGAGGTCCGCGACATGCTGAGCCTCAGTCGCGAAGCACTGCGTCAGGTGCGCGAGGCCGTCTCCGGCTACCGGCAGCCGACCCTGTCCACCGAGCTTACGGCCGCCCGAGTCGCGCTCGAGGCGGGCGGGGTCGAGGTCGAGATCAAGCAGGACGTGGGGGCGCTCAACCGCGAGACCGAGGCTGTTCTTGGCTGGGTGGTTCGCGAGGCAACGACCAATGTGATCCGGCATTCGGGCGCGAAGCGATGCCGGATCGCGTTCAGCCGAGATCCCGCCCATGTCCAGGTCGACGTCATCAACGATGGCTGGCGGGTGCCTCAGTCGCCGGCCGGAAATGGTCTCCGCGGGCTTGCGGAGCGGCTTGCGGCGGTGGGCGGAGAGGTCGAGGCCACGGCTCAACCGGACGGTGGCTTTCGCCTGCGAGCCACGGTACCCACCCCTGTGAGCGCGGACCTGAGCGCCCTCGATGCGGAGGTCGTGACGTGATTCGCGTCTTGATCGCCGAGGACCAGGCGATGGTGCGGGGAGCGCTGCGCGCCCTGCTGGCCATGGAGAGCGACATCGAAGTGGTGGCCGAGGTGGCGCGAGCCGATGAGGTCATCTCTGCGGCCATGGCCTGCCGCCCGGACGTCGCCCTGATGGACATCGAGATGCCGGGCGGCGACGGCATCACCTCCGCAGCTGCGCTGCATGAGAGCCTGCCGCACTGCCGCAGTCTCATCCTGACGACCTTCGGCAAACCCGGCTTTCTGCGCCGGGCGATGGAAACGGGGGCGTACGGCTTCCTGCTCAAGGACGCACCGCCGGAGCAGCTCGCGCACGCCATCCGGCGCACGGCACAGGGCGAACGCGTCGTCGATCCGGGCCTGGCGGCGTCTGCGCTTAGCGAGGGCGTGAGCCCTTTGACCGAAAGAGAACGCCAGGTGCTTGCGGCCACCGACCGTGGGGCAAACCTTGACGAGATAGCTCGCACACTCTTCCTGTCCAGGGGCACCGTCCGCAATCACCTTTCGAATGCAATCCAGAAGTTGGGTTGCAGGAACCGATCGGAAGCGGCGAAGCTGGCAGAGGCAAAGGGCTGGTTGTAGCGGGTTCGCCGCTTCGGGGGAGGATCCCCGGATTGAACTCCGTTCTCGCGGGCTCCGTATCTGTGTGTACTAGGCGCAGATCCGCCTCCAAAACCGGGCACTGTCCTTTGTGTTGATCCTGCCGCTGCTCATGGCGGGTTCCTCCTTGATGTTCGACGCTTAAAAGACGGTGGATATGCAACTCGATGGTTGCATTCGTAAGGGTGAGCGGCGTAAGATGCAACCATGAAGTTGCATAACGCTACCGACCGCATAGAGAAAGAGATCGTTCTGCGCGCACCCCGCTCGCGTGTCTGGCGGGCGCTTGCCGACGCCGAAGAGTTCGGCGCCTGGTTCGGCATGAAGCTTGAAGGTCGCTTCGCACCAGGCGCGCGTGCCCATGGCCAGATCGCTCTGCCCGGCCATGGGAACGTGACCATCGAGATCGCCATCGAGCGGATGGATCCCGAGAGCCGGATGTCGTACCGCTGGCATCCATACGCCGTCGAATCCGGCGTGGACTACTCGAGCGAGCCCACCACATTGGTCGAGTTCCAACTCGAGGAAGTCGCGGAAGGCACCCGGCTGACCGTGGTCGAGTCAGGCTTCGATCGCATCCCGGCGGCTAGGCGTGCTGAAGCACTTCGGATGAACGACTCCGGGTGGGCTGAGCAGCTGGAGAACATCGCGCGATATGTCGCCTCATAGCGCCGGCTGGCGCGAGGTCTCTCGCGCTGCGCCGGTTTTTGCGGCGCTCGGTGATGAAACCCGGCTGGCGCTGGTCGCCCGATTGAGCTCCGACGGCCCTCTCTCGATTACGCGGCTGACAGCCGGATCTGCTGTCACGCGACAGGCCGTTACCAAGCACCTCGATGTGCTCGCCATGGCTGGGCTCGTCTCGGATGTGCGGCGTGGCCGCGAGCGTATCTGGGAGCTCGAGCTGGAACAAATGGAAGCGGCGGGAGCGTACCTCGAGCATGTCTCGAAGCGATGGGACGAGGCGCTCGACCGTCTGAAGCAATTCGTCGAGGAATGAAGGAAGGAACCATCCTTTTGAACAACAGGGTCGCAATCGCGCTGACGAGCGCTACGACAGCCGTGACGGCAGCCGCGCTGACCGCGACGCTCGGGCTCGCCGCCGCATCCTGGGTCGTCGCGGTCCGGCAGATGAACGGGCAAATGAATGGGACGAATATGGGCGTTGCCACCCCGCTCGGTTCGTTCGCGTTCTTTATGGCCCTGTGGGTGGCAATGATGGCGGCGATGATGCTGCCGGGCGCGGCTCCGGCTGTCTTGCGAAGCGCTCATGCCCGCGGTGCGCGCACAGTGCCGCTGTTCGTCGGGTCGTACCTTGCCGTCTGGACGCTCGTGGGCGTCGCGGTGTATGCGTTGTACCGTCCGCACGGATCTTTTGCAGCCGGCGCGCTTGTAATCGCTGCAGGGGGTACGAGCTCACGCCGCTCAAGCAGCACTTCCGCCGGCGGTGCGGCGGGAGCGTCGGCTCTGGATTCGAGTTCGGACTCTGCTGCGTCGGCTCGAGCATCGGACTGATGCTGATGCTGGTGGCGCGGAGCGTCATGAGTGTCAACTGGATGGCCGGGATCGCCGCCCTCGTCCTCGCCCAGAAGCTCCTGCCCGCGAAAGCCACGATCGATGTGCCGTTGGGGCTGGCCATCGTCGGACTTGGACTCCTGATCGTCGTCGCGCCCTCGTCGGTTCCCGGACTCACGCCACCGATGGCAGCCGTCATCGGCGGCGCAGACCTCGCCAACCTGTTGTAACAACAAGAAGGAAAGAAACAATGACCAATCACAAGACCGGAACACGTGAAGAGTGGCTTGCGGCCAGGCTGGAGCTGCTCGAGGCCGAGAAGGCGCTGACGCAGCGTAGCGACGAACTGGCGCAATGGCGGCAGGAGCTGCCCTGGGTTCGAATCGAAAAGGACTACTACTTCGAGACCGAACAGGGCACCGCATCCCTCGCCGATCTCTTCAGAGGACGCTTGCAGCTCCTCATCTATCACTTCATGTTCGGGCCCGACTACACGGCGGGGTGTCCTTCCTGCTCGGCGATCGCGGACGGCTTTAACGGCTCCGTCGTCCACCTTGCGAATCACGACGTCACGCTCTGCGCAGTGTCGCGAGCTCCCCTGCCGAAACTGCAGGCTTACAAACGGCGGATGGGCTGGAGCTTCCCCTGGGTGTCTTCGTTCGACAGCGACTTCAACTACGACTTCCAGGCGGCGGTCACCAAGGAGGAGTGGGACTCGGGAGCCGTCGAGTACAACTTCCGCGCGGTGGACTTACGGTTGCCGCAGGGTGGCGAGGAAAATCCGTTCGTCGCCGCGGTCACGTCGAGCGTTGGGACGGACTGGCCGACGTACCGGAGCGAAGGGCCTGGCGTGAGCGCGTTTGCGCTCCAGGACGGCGTGGTGTACCACACCTACTCTGCGTACGAGCGCGGGATTGACGACCTCTGGGGTATGTACCAATGGCTCGATCGCGCGCCACGCGGTCGCAACGAGAGCGGCTTGTGGTGGCGGCGCCACGATGAGTACGACGGCGCGAGGGACTGAATTCAGAGTTGGTCGGAGGGCCCCGGGATTTGAACCCGGGGCCTCACGGTCCCGAACTCTGAGAACTCCCGTCCAGAAACCACAGTAACAATCGATTTCAGGTCGAAAGTTCTAATCCAGCCGCCTCTCCGTCCAGATTTGAAGCATTTTTCGGATGGTTCAGCTCTTGGGTGGTAAAGGTGGTCCGACGAATTCCTGATCGAATTGACGCCCGATCTCCATCAGCCTCTCGCGGTCGAGGAACTCCTCATCGGCCGGAGGCAACTCGAACGATCGCGCAGGTTTACCGGCAGCGCGAAAGAACTTATCCGTTCCAGCTGGTCCAAACAACAATAACAATCGGGCTTCGGTCGAATCGACGTGGAACGAGTGCGGAACCTCGCGTGGCCCGTACGCCGTAGAAAGGGCGATCACGTTTCACGGACGCCGAAGCGCCGTCCGGTCACGCGTGCCGGCCGCTCGCCGATGCAGCTCAGCCTGACCTGACGTGTTAGCCAAGGCTCTGGGCGAACTCTGGCAACTGATCCGATTGGTCGTGCTTGAGCCATTCGGCGAACCTTTCGTGCAGAACCGCCCGGTCTTCGCGAGTCATGCTCTGATATGCAGCCAGCCGGATCAGCGAGTGGCAGAAGCGGAACCTGTTCGCGCCCACGCGCTCGATCAAGCGCTTGCGCTGGAGCGCATCGAGATGACGTTCGACGAAGGGCTGGGCGTCATCTGGCAGAAGAGCACACACTGCGTCATGCCCAAGGTCCATACCGACGACGGATGCGCAGCGTAGAACATCGCGCTCGCCCGGCCCGAGGCGATCCAGACGCATCGTCAGCAAACCTCGAAGGGAGCCTGGGACCATGTCTGTTTCATCGTCGAGGGCGGCGAGCAGCTGCTCGGCGAACAGCGGATTGCCCTGCGAGGCTTCGACGATGTGGCGCCGGGTGTCCGCGGCTATGGATCCGGCGCGTTCGACGACGAGGCTCTCGAGATCTCCAGAGGACAGTGGCCGGAGCTGCAAGGTGTCGAGCCGTTTCCACTCCGCCCGGTACTCGAGCAGATCGTGGCGCGCGATGCACAGCAGAAACATTCGGCCGGACGCCTCACGCTCTAGAAGGTCGATGAGATCCAGAAACGTTGGTTCGGCCCAGTGCAGATCCTCGAACACGACGATCAGTGGGCGTTCATGGGCGATGACCTCGAACAGCCGGCGCATCGCGGGAAACAGGGTGGATGCGCTGACCGGTTCTGCCTGAAGATTCATCGCCTCCGCGATCTGGTTGAGCGGCGCGGGTCCCTGGTCCTCGCCTGCGAGCACGTCGTGAAGCGCGCGCCAGCCGTGCAACCCCGCTGCTTCGACCATGGCCTGACGCACGGGAGTAAACGCACCTTCGCCGTCGGCGGGACATCGAAGTGTGATCACGTTCGCTTTCTCGCGTGTCGAGGCCGCAAGCTCCCTCGCGAGACGGGATTTGCCGATTCCAGCGTCGCCCAGAACCAACAATCGGACGGGCGAGACCGCACGGAGACTTCGTCGAAAGGTGGAACGCAATCGCGTCAGCTCTTCCTGGCGTCCGAACATGGGTGCTGACAGCGCACGCGGGACGCCAGACGCTGCGGCGACGACGTCCAGCACGCGAAAGGCCTTGGTTCCGTCGCTTGCGAGTCGCTCGACTTGCTTTAGGATTAACGATCCCCTAAGCAGACGCGCCACAGCCGGGCCAAGAACCACGTCTCCGTCTTCGGCCGCCTGCAGCAACCGTCCGGTGACGGCCAGCACCGGTCCCCTGACAACGTCCTGGATAGCCCCTGCGGGACCCGCCACGATAATCTCGCCGACCTCGATGCCGGCGCGCATGCGATTGCGAACACCCTTACCGGATGACGGATCCGCGTCCAGGGCGTATACCGCGGTGCGCGCATCGAGCGCTGCCCGAACTGCCCTCAGCGCATCGTCTTCGTGCGCGAGAGGGAAGCCGAAGAACGCCATCAACATGTCTCCGAGCAGTCGCTCGACTCGCGCGCCATGACGCTCGAGCGCGTCGGACGCGACACGGGCCGCATGCGCGCCAATGCTTCCAAGCGCCTCCGGGTCCGGCGCCGCGTCCGCGGTCGGCGTGGCATCGACGGCGACGACCGCGACCGTCCGCCGTTCGCGGGGAAGCCAGGATGAGGGCGCCGTGAGGGACTGCTCCTCGGTGCGAATCGTAGGCTTCAGCTCGAGCCCGGGGTCTTCGCGAAAAATCGCCGCCTCGAGCTGGCGCAGCCCAGGGCCAGGTTCGAGCCCCAACTCCTCCGCGAACAGTGAGCGTGTCTTGCGGTAGGCCTCGAGAGCGTCCGCACGGCGGCCCGCTCGGTGGAGCGCAAGCATCAGGAAACCGCGCAGGCGCTCACGGAAAGGGTTGCCAGCGATGACCTCCTCCAGCTCGGCGACGAGATCCCCGCCTCGTCGCAGAGAAAGGTCAGCCTCTACGCGGTCCTCGATCGCCTGAATTCGCAGCTCTTCGAGCGCCGCGATGGCTCGCTGGGCGAACGGCTCGTAGCTGAAGTCGGCCAGCGCTGGACCGCGCCACATGCCGAGCGCATTGGCCAGGATCTCGGATCGCTCCTCTGGCGGGGCGATGCGCGCGCGGTCGAGGAGGCCTTTGAACCGATTGGCGTCGATCGATTCCGGGGGGATCGCGAGGCAGTATCCAGTGCCAGCGGTCTTCAAGATTGCCGATGGTCCGCCCTTCGCCCTCGCGGGTTCGAGCGATCTCCGGAGTCGAGAGACGAGGCCCTGGACGACAGTGCCTGCAGTCCGAGGGTGGTCCTCTCCCCACAGTTCGTCGATGATCCGCTCGGCGGCGACCGGTTCCCCCGCATGGAGGATCAGAAGGGCGAGCAGGGAGCGGGCGCGACCGGTCGGGATCTCGACCCGACGGGCCTCGTCGCGGACCTCGGTCGCCCCCAGGATGCCGAAGTTCATTCGACTTCCGGAGAGCCTAGCGCGTATCAGGCCGCTTGGCCTTCTGGCCCGTTAGCGGTTCGTTAGCGGTCCGATTCAGTATTTGGCGACCAGGGCCGGAAAACTTCAGACGCCCGGTCCGTTTAAAACGGGAACGTCTCCTCTGAGGAGAAGGGAGAAGATCGACATGGCACCCCTGATCTACGTGGGCACGACAAAAGTCAAGCCTGGAAAGCTCGCGTCTCTCCGCAAGCAACTTTCCGAGTTGGTCGACTTCGTGGAGACGAACGAACCGCGAATGATCGCCTTCCACCTTTATCTTGACGAGCCCGGAGAAAAGCTCACCATCGTGCAGGTCCATCCTGATTCGGCGTCGATGGAGTTCCACATGCAGGTCAATGCGAAGCACTTCGCCACCGCATTCGACAACCTCGACGCCGCGATCAGCGAGCAGTACTTCGGCACGATCTCGGACGGACTCGCGACCGAGCTGGCCAAGTGGGACGACCCCGCGGTCGCAACCACATACATGCCGGTTCATGAAGGCGGCTTCACCCGCAGCAGCGTCAGGTAGCCACCGGGTCGAGGAGGTAGGAACATGTTCAGCACATCCGGGTCCACGTCCATCGACCGGCCCGCCGCGGAGGTCTTCGCCTTCATCGCCGACGTTCGCAACGATCCGCGATGGCATACCGACGTGCTGGCGGCGAAGCTGATTGGAGGCACCGCTGTCGACGGGCACTCAATGTTCGAGATCGAGACGAAGCCCGTCATGGGAGTGTCCGGCGGAACCGTCACGGTGTCGCAATACGAGCCGCCGAGCCGCATCGTCTTCGATGTGCGGATGGGAAAGCTTCAGCCCACCACAACTTTCACGGTCGTTCCGGATACCACGGGCTGCCGGGTCACGCGCCGGATCGACATGGAGCCGCAGGGCCTGATGCGAGCGATGGCGCCATTCATGCGCGGGATGATGAGCAAACGTAACGACGTGTTTCTCGCGAACCTCCGGCGCGTGCTCGAGGACAAGCCAGAGCGGAGCCTCTAAGCGAGCGCAAAGGGCGCGAAGGCAATCGACTATGAGCGAGCACAAGAAACGTTTTCGAAACAAGAACTGGTCGGGGGCCCGGGACACTATCTGAACTTTGCGCCGAACTCTCGGTAGGCTTGGCTTCGCTCGCAACCATGAATCCGGTCTGGCGGGTGGTGAGGTCCGTGACAGTGGTCATGAAACCGGCGGGAGTGTCTTGGAGCGTCGCCCTCACCTTGTCACCTGGGTTCATCTTCAGCGTCTCAGACTCCGGTGTTTGGTGCGACGCTTAGCCTCAGCCCGCTGGTCGGGCCTGGCGATCTCGAACCGCCTGCACGGAGCCGGACATCTATACCGCTGCCGTTCGCATGACGCGATGATCGTTGGCGCCTCATGCGCCCGCCGGCGACATCACCTCGCTAGATCCCGAGCGCTGCTCGGTCGACCGTGCCGAGCACTTGCTGCTGGTAGTAGATCAGCCCGCCCTCGTCTCCAGTCACGTTCGACGGATAGTGCGTCGAGACGAAAAGGCTATAGATGTTCGTGGCCGAGATGGCGAGACCGAAGTAGTCGCCGATGAAGCCGCGCCCGTTCGGGCACGGATCGCGCGCCCCGGTGCACGGGTACTGCGACAACCCGCCGAGGTGCTGCCCCGGCTGCTCGGGATCCCACGCAAACTGGGTGACGCGCCGGTTCGTCCCGACGGACAAGGCGCCGCTGCCGCTGTCGTTGTAGGCCTGGAGCGAGACATCAATGCAGAAGTTCGTCCGCCCGACGTCGGCCGCCAAGACGCTTGCGTCGTTGGGGCACGCCTGCCGGCGGTCGTAGAACTCGATCGCGACCGCCCCGCCCGGACCGGCGGCCACCTCCGGCTGGAACTGGTCGGTGAGGACGCCTGCCGCGTCTACGTTGTCGTTCACCCCGACAGGCGCCGACCACGTGGAGCCGGCGTCGCTCGATTGCGTGAACTTGATGTCCATCTGCCCCAGCGTCGTGTCCCAGTCCTCGTAGACCAGGTAGAGGTGGCCGGCGTGCGTGGGGCTGGCAACGAAGCTCTCGTTGATCCCGTCGCGAAACCTCGTGTTGGGGAGGCCGCTGGTCGGGATCATGCTTGGAGTCGCGACGGCCACGAAGGGCATGAAGGTCCGGGCGTCGTCGGTGGAGCGCGTCACGAAGATGGTCGAGGGGCCTCCGTTAGGCGGGAAGGAGACGACCGCGACGTAGAGATCACCGACCGCGTCGATCGAGGGGTAGACGAAGGTGGCCGCGGCTCCGACCTGCGACGGCGGGCTGATCGTCACCGCCTTCGCGAAGGTTTCGCCGCGGTCGCGGGAGACCGCGAGCCGTACCTTCGTTCCAGCGCCGTTCGAGGAGCCGTTGAAGACCGCCCACGCCGCGTACACGTGGTCCTGGTTGGGGCTGCCGACGATGTGGTTGACCGCGATCCATTGCTTGTCCTCGACGTGGCCCGCCTGCCGGGCCGAGGCGTTGTTCGGTGGCTCGAGCGCTTGGCCGCGGTTGCCCTTGACCCAGTGGTTGCCCATGTCGTCGCTGAAGGACACGTCGATCTCGCCGTCCGGGTGCAGCCTCGACGCGTCCCAGAAGGCGTTGAACGGCAGCATCACCTGGTAGACGCGGCCCTTGGTGTCAAAGTCGAGGTTGGGGTCGGTGGTGTCGGTCCAGCTCGGCGGCATGTTCTGGGTGCCGGTCGAGAGGCAGTCGTAGCCCTGGATCTGGTTGTTGCCGCTCGGGATTCCGTTCAGGATCTGGTGCGCGCCCAGGTAGAACATATAGAAGGTCGAGAACTTGTCGAAGAAGAACTTCGACGAGCCGACCAGGTTCTCAGTGCCCGGCTTGACCGCGAGCCAGGACTCGGAGTGGTTCGAGTTGAAGGGGCCGGACCTGCAGGTGCCTGCGTCGGGAACCCTCGAGCCGGCCGGAATCGGATAGCCGCCGCCGCTGGTGGGCGAGCTTGCTACCTGGTTCGTACCGATCAAGTTCCACGTCCCAGCGGAGGCATTTGCCGCCGGCGTGATTGCCGCGGGTGCGACTACGGCCAGCGCGGCGACGGCTGCAGCGATGGATCTCCTCACGTTCTCTCCCCCTTCGTTTGGAAGAACCGACTCCGGTCCGCTCCTTTTTCATATCACGGATCGGTGCCTCTACGTCTGGGGCTTCGACGGTGACGCTAGCTACCCATGCGACTAACGGGCGCCGCTACGGGATTTGAGCTCTCTGCTGCCTGCTGTTATCTGTGGCGTTCACGGTTACGGACTCGAATGGAGACTACAGGTTGAACGTGCCGAGTGCCGCTGCTGCGGCGGGGAAGTCTTTGACTTTGTTACGTCCGGTGAGCCATCATTGCCGGCAAGAGGTAACTGACAAAATGTCGTCTCAGCAGCCGCCACCTCAGCAACCGCCATCTCAGCAGCCGCCGTCTCAGCAACCGGCTCCAGTTCCAGTACCTGCTTCTGCGTCTCCAGTCGAGCGCACGCCGGTGGTGACCGAACAGCCCCGCTACAACTTTCGCGCAGCGGCCGTGGTCGGATTCATTTTCGGCGCCGTAGACATCCTCATCGCAGCCCGCTTTCTAGGCAAGTTGCTCGGCGCGTCGTCGCAATCGGCCTTCGTCCACTTCATCTATCAACTGAGCGGAGTGATGGTGGCCCCATTCACAGGTATCTTCGGCGACACCGGAACGAAGACCAACACTTTCGAAAGCGCCTCGCTCGTGGCGATCGTGGTATACGCCGTGATCGGTTGGGGCCTCGTGGTTCTGATCAGGATCGTCACGGCGCCCAAGGGAACCAAGCCGGAGTAGTCGTGTTGGTCGGGGGCCCGGGATTTGAACCTGGGGCCTCACGGTCCCGTCGTCGGACCAATCTGGCGCACTCTGCGCCATCCGTCTCAGCCTTCCTGCTCCTCTTGCAGCTCCCGTTCGGCCCGCAGCCAATTCTCCTCTTCGGTTCCTGCTTGATCCGATTGAGAGATCAAATAGGCACGTTCGGCAATCCTTTCGCGCGTCATTGGCTTGCGTAAAGGATTCTCTTCTGTGAGGCCGCCGAACCCTTCGGGCTCCTCGGGGGTATTGAGGTTGTCTTCATCCATTTGTCTTCTCCTTGACAACGCGCCAGCGCCGCGCCCCGACGAGCTGTCTGCATATCCGGGGTATCTGACCGCCCCTTGATCCTCATGGTTGCCTCCTCACGCATACGGAAAACGTGCGGCGAGGGCAGTTGCAACTACTACCGATGCCGGCAATTCGGGTCCCAGCCAGGCTCGCCGCAGGATGCCGCAAGCACCACCACGGAGGGAGCCAGGCTGTCCGCATGAACAAGGCAACGGCTCGCTTCGTCATCGTTGGGCGGATTTGTATCCGGATGAGGTGCCGCGTGGGTCCAGGTCAGGCGTCAACTGCGCCGGCAGACGCTCGGTGCAGGCAGCTTCAAGCACTCGCTCGCTCTACCTACGGCTCAGCCCTTTACATCTCTATACATTGGTCCGAGTAGACCGCCCACCGCCCCGCGTTCTACCCGGCAAAGGAGGGCTCATACATATGGTTCTCGATTTCGACACGATTCTCTTGTGGATGGTGGTCGGACTTGTGGCCGGATTCGTCGCCAGTCACCTGGCGCTCGGACATGGCCTCGGACTTGTCGGTGACCTGATCGCAGGCATCGTTGGTGCCCTGGTTGGCGGCTTTCTGGCCGGCCTATTTCACTGGAGCGTCACGATCGTCGGGCATCCGATTCTCAGCGCCATGCTGATTGCGTTCATCGGGGCTGTGATCGTGTTGCTGGTCCTGCGGCTTTTCCGGGGCAGCGGCGTGGCGAGAGGACGCGCTTACTGGAGCTGAGCGGGAGCTCCAGGCAGGGGCGGCAAGACGCGGCGCCTGGCGTTCAGGCGCCCGTCACCGTCCTTAAGGTTGAAGAACGCAAGTGACCCCAGCGAATCCTTACGGCTTGCGCCTTACAAATTCACCGGGGCCACCATGATCATTGCACTCCGCGCTCCTCTGTCAACACGGGATTTGTCGCCAGGCAATGATTTATGGCCTCCAGGGGCTGGTGCCGAAAGGGTGGGAAGCGTTCTACAGAGATGAAGGGTTCTACATCGGATCGTGCCGGCGAGATGCTCTCCGCGCTGGTCGACGACTTAGAGGTAGATCCCACTGAACTCGGCAAGAGGGCGCTCAAAGTGTGGCGCGCGCGATCGCCTGCGCTCGTCATACAGAGTCAAGAGAGAGGCGAGAATCCTGTCGCCACTGCGACTCAATTCATTGAGATGCTGCTCGACTCCCTGCGGTCCGACACTGGGTTGAACTGGAGCGATTGTGAGCAGAGATCACGTGAGTACGGCCGGTTGCGGGCTCGCCAGGCAGTACCTCTTGAGTCCCTCATCGATGAGCTTGCCGTTTACCGTCGCGCCACAATGGAGCTGATCTCAACCCCTCTGCAGGAAAGTTCTCGCCGGGACGGGATCGTGGCCCTGGCGCAGAGCCGCCTCGAAGATGTGACCGACCACCTCAACCAATCGATCGCCGCCGGCTACCTTGACTGCGTCGAAGCTGGGCGCCCTCAAAGGAGCCGTCCGGCAGCCACAGTGTCTGCCATGGGCCGGCGTTCGAGTTATATCGCGCAAACCGCCAGAAATGGTCTTGGGAAAACCATCGCAGCCCTCCGGCTAAGGGCGCGTGGGCCCTGGTTGAAGGCGAAGATGGTGCACCTCGCCGATGCGACCCGCCGCGTCGCGCGATCCACTCACGTAAAGGACGCGGAGCGCTAGAACCAGGCTGAGTCGTTCGGCGAGCTGGGCCGGTGTCGCGCGGACTTTGAGCAGCTTTGGCGGCCGGCGCCGGGCGGAGATTTTGACGCAGAACTTTACGGGTCGGCTGATACCGTCCCTAGCATGCCCAAGCCAGATGTTTTCGGCCACCTTCCAAAACAGCGCGAGATCGAGATGATTCATAGCTTGGAAGACATCTGTGACTGGCTCGGCACCTACCGCGAACGATTGAGGCTTGCCCGACCCACCGATCGTTCAGAAGTCGGGATTGTTATCAGCCAGCTTGAGGCGCGCTTGCAAGTCAGGCGGGCTGAGTTGGCCTAGTGCGCGGCTAAGCGAATGACTTGGAAGACAGATGGTCGGCGCGGGTTCGCGAACATTGCCGGCGAGAGGCGGAAAGGCTTCGCCATGATGCGGGATCTCGCTAGGCGCCTGGTGGCGTTTCATGTATCCCCGACTTGGGGGTTCGGACCGACTGAGGAGTTCATGATCACCGAGGACGAGTTCGAGACAGGCGAACTGGCGCCGAACGAAAAGAAATAGGCCGGTTCAGCACGGAGCCAGCGCCGGGGGCTCTGGTAGGTAGCCATAGCCGTAGGGCTTCGCGGAGCGTGACGCCTCCCAGGTGCTAATCCAACTTACCATGCCGACGCGCGCCGGTTAAACAAACTGCGGCGATATTCCCTGCGGCGCAGCGCACTTCTGCGATCTTCGGCGACGCCAGCTGCATCAACGCGCGTTGTGCCGACGCGACGCTCGGTGCCGGACCTCCGGTCGGCGCGGCGACGATCCTCTCCCGACCGCCGCTCGCTGGTCCTGCGTTTCATCGTGTCGGGCATTAATTTGCCTCCATCCTTGCCTACCCAGACAAACCTGCCCCTGAACTGGCACGGAGGCTGAGCGGTCGGTCCCCTCGCTACTTTGGAAACGTCTCGACGCTCCAGTCTTACCCACCCGAACGTCGCTTTCCATGCCGGCCGCGAATGGCTGACTGGGCGGCCCTGGAAGCAGCAGGCTGTTCACAATGGTCCGCGTTACTGCCGCAACACGATGCAGTCGCTGGACGGGGGATTGCCGTGCGGAGCCTTGACCTCGGATCGGGACGAGAGTCAGTTGCCCTTCCCGACCCCGCGGCGAGTTTAGGTCGGCACGGCTGGCCAGTGACGAAAGTACCCCACGCTGGTTTTCGATGCTGAGTCGGCTCCGCGCGACGACCCTCCGGGCTAAGGAGCGACCAAGTGCCCCGGCATGCTCGTTATCAGCACACCAAACCTGCTCAATGACACGAAAGCCCAAGCGGCCCATTACTGGCGTTTCAGTGCATCACTCGCACGACTCCTCATGGCCTGCCTCTGCGGATTGGCTCGACTTGCGAAACCACCTCGTCAAGACACACGGGGCGCTACCGCACGACATCGACGATCTCGAGTCGTACACGGATGGAACGACAGGACGGCGCAGGCACGCCGAAGATCGACACCAAGCATTGCACCTGGCCCCACGGCCCGCTTCAGGCGGATAGCGGCTAACCCAGTCTGCTGCGTACCGCCTGAGATTTGATTTATCCGCGGAAACGCGTCCATTGCCGGACGGAGAACGCTTCATGTGGGGGACTCTGCCATTGCTGGCAAGGCCCCTACAGGGCATGGTGGGGCGCTGATCGACCGTTTGCAGTTGATGAAGTCCTACAGAAATGAGACGCGCGGGCTGCACACCTCCTTCCTACCGACTGGTTTCCCGTCGCACGAACAGCGCGGTGCCCGCGACCATGAACACGACGAACATGGTCCCAAGGACCGCGACATTGGTTGCCGGGCTTAACAGCACAACGCGGCCGAACTCTGGAGTGCCCGCATAGACCACACCCCGCGCTAGGTCGATCACGTAGCGCATAGGCGACAAAAACGACAGCACCGCCAGGTACCACGGCAGGACATTGATAGGGCTGATCAGGCCGGCCAGGAAGTACTGCGGCAAGAAGACGAAGTTGAAGATCTGGTTGGCCGCCCTGGTGTCGGACATCGTGTTCAACAAAAGAAGACCGAATGCGCCGCCCATAAAGCAGGAGAGCAATGCCACCGGCACAAGCAGGGCGATGTGCGTCGGGGTCAGCGGCACCCGGAGTACTAGTGCGAAAAGGACAAAAGGGATGACTTGCATGATGGCGACCAGGGTCTCCCCCACGATCTTGCCGAATACGATCGAATAACGCGACACCGGAGATACGAACACTTCTTGGGCGAAGTCGTTGAGGCGGTCTTCCATGAGAGACGACAAGCCCTGCGCCGTGGACTGGAACAGTGTCATGCCGAGAAAGCCGGTGAAAGTGAATCCGATGAAGTTGAAGCCTGCCGACCGCCCGAGATTTAGCTGCAGCGTTCCCCCAAGCAGAAAAATCATCAGGAAGGGGAAGACGACGGCAGCGATGAGACGTCCTGGATCGCGGAAGAACTTCAGCAGGTCGCGGCCGGCAATGGCAGCGATCGCGTTCAACTCAGGCATCTTCGCGGGCCAGAAGCCGAAGGTAGGCGTCCTCGAGCGTTGCCGACTCTGTTCGGAGCATGGTCAAGGGCTGCTCGATCGAATGCACCACCTCGTAAGCGCTCCGCCCATCGAGGTGGATAACGAAGTGACCGTCTTCGCTAAAGGGGACTTTCAACTTCTGCAGCCGACGCCTCAGGGCGCTGCGGTCAGCGGCATCGATATGCAGTTTCTCGCGAACCAGCTCTGACTTGACCTCGCTTGGCGCTCCCATCGCGACCACGTGACCGTGATCGATGATGCAAACCCTGTCAGCGTCCTCGGCCTCCGCAAGCTGGTGGGTGGTGAGGCAGATCGTGATGTCGCGCTGCTTTCGCAGCTCGCTGATGTACTGCCAAAGGTTGCGCCGGCTCGCGGTGTCGAGCCCGCTCGTGGGCTCGTCGAGGAACAGGACCTTCGGGTGATGCATGAGCCCGCGGATGATCTCGAGCTTTCGACGCATGCCGCCTGACAGTCGCCGTACCGGCTTGAAAACCTCAGCGCCGAGACCTACTACATCCGCAAGCTCCCTGACCTGGCGCCGATAGGCAGCCGGCATGAGGCGGAACATCGGGCGGTATGGATACAGCCGGTAGAGGACAGCGTGGAATCGGATGTTCTCCTCACCGTTGAGGTTCATGTCTAGGGACGGGTTCTGAAAGATGATTCCAACCTCGCGCCGCACGGCGCTCGCCTCACGAACGACGTCGTGTCCTGCGATCTTCACTGTGCCGGAAGTCAGGCCGAGGGTTGTGGTGAGGATCGAGATCGTGGTCGTCTTCCCAGCTCCATTTGGGCCGAGGAGCGCGAAGAACTGCCCCTCCTCGACGTCGAAGCTGACACCGTCCACCGCGTTAACGGTGCCCTTCCGATATCGCTTCACCAGCTCGCGAACTTCGATCGCCGGGGCCATCGCTCTCGCGACTGAGCTTATCGGCTGGGCATGCGGGATCCGAATGCCACGGCGACCCCGGCTGACCCCTCGATCACCAGCGGCCGCACGCCGACATGATATCCTGTTTACCGGATATGTATTCGGCGCTAATGGCTCCGGCGAATGTTGCGGCGGCGGCGAGGTTCTTTCGCGTTCTCGGAGATCCGACCCGGCTGCGGATTCTCGAGATCCTCGGTCGGGGTCCTCAGACCGTTGGTGATCTGATTCAGAGGACCCACCAGCCTCAGTCCCGCGTCAGCACCCACCTTGCGTGCTTACGTCACTGTGGATTCGTGAAGACTGAACGACGGGGCAAACAAATCGTGTACAGCCTCGCCTTGGACAGCCTCGAGCCACTGATGGTTCAAGCAGACGCAACGATGTCCCCGATCGCATCGCGACTTGAAAGTTGCACTCGGATCGGCCCGGACTGGGTGTGAGTTCAGGGCGAAAGTTATGAAAATCACGATTCAGTATTTCGAGGGATGCCCCCATTGGACGATTGCGGAAACGCGCCTACGAAGGGTCCTTCGGGACCTGTCCATACCCGATGTCAATGTGGAGCACCAGGTGATCGAGTCGTCTGCGCATGCCGCGCGTGTGGGATTCCACGGGTCGCCGTCGATCCTCGTCGATGGCAGCGATCCGTTCGCCACTGGTACAGAGCCAGAAGGAATGACTTGTCGGGTCTATGCGACCGAAGAAGGTTGGCAAGGTGCCCCGACCGAGTTGCAGTTGCGGACCATTTTCACGCGAGACGAGAGGGGTTAAGTTTCGGGAGACTATGGCTTCCGAAGCGGCTGCGGCGCGAGCCCGTGATTTTCATGCGTCAATCAGTCGCTTGCTGGAGCTGCCAGCCCGCACTCTGATTCTGCCTGGTCAGGTTTCAGAGCCGATCCCTTTCGACGGTCAGCTGCTTGGATCGCAGTTCGGAGAGATCCGGAAAGGCGTGCCGCTTATGCGACTCGATTGCGAGGCTTTCGCCGAGGCGGTTCTGGCACGAATCCCGCCCCCTCCTCCCAACCAATCCAGAATCCTCAAGCTCAACGAGCGCGGGGAGGGGCCCGACGATACAAGTGAGTTGGAGGCAGGCGCCAACCGCTGCGCGATCACCTGAACCCTCCGGCTTGGGTTAAGAAAGAGCCAGCGATCAAGCTCGGGCTGCGCGAGAACTGGCGTCAGCTGGCCCTGTTGGTGGCGATCAACGCTTTCGTCGGCGGTGTTGTCGGGGTTGAGCGCTCGACTCTTGCACCGCTCGCAGGACATGACTTTCATCTCGCCAGCCGGGCGGCGATCCTCTCGTTTCTGATCAGCTTCGGCCTGGTCAAAGCGGCCAGCAACTTCGTCGCCGGCGGGCTCGCCGACCGGTTCGGCCGGCGGACCGTGCTGCTCGTGGGTTGGGGCGCGGCTTTGCCCGTTCCAGTGCTGATCATCCTCGCGCCGTCCTGGGGCTGGGTCGTTTTTGCGAACGTGCTTCTCGGCGTCAACCAGGGCCTGGCCTGGTCGACCACGGTCAACATGAAGATTGACCTCGTCGGACCCGAGCGGAGGGGCTTCGCCCTCGGCCTCAACGAAGCTTCGGGTTACCTTGCAGTATCTGCGGCGGCCGCGGTTGCCGGATTTCTCGCCGCAAATTACGGAATCCGACCCGGGCCTTACTTACTGGCGGAAAGTCTCGCGATCTGTGGCCTCGCGCTATCACTGATCGCCCGCGATACCTCACGCCATATGCAGCTCGAATCGGGGGGCGCCGTCCGGACCCGCCGGTTGCGCAGGGTTGCAACTGAAGTCAGCTTTCGCGACCACACGATGTCAAGCGCCTGCCAGGCTGGGCTGGTCAACAACCTCAACGACGGCATGGCATGGGCGCTCTTGCCGCTTTTCTTCGCGGGCCGCGGACTTGGGCTCGGAGAGATCGGTTTGCTTGCTTCGATCTACCCGGCGATCTGGGGAGCGGGCCAGCTGGCCACTGGATGGACCAGCGACCTCTTCGGTCGCAAGCCCTTGATCGTTGCTGGGATGTTGCTCCAGTCGGTCGCGATTGCGGCATTCGTGATCCTGCCCGGATTTGGCTGGTGGCTCGCTGAGAGCGCGGTCCTCGGTGTCGGCACAGCGCTGGTATATCCAACTCTGCTGGCCGTTGTAAGCGACGCCGCCCATGTCCCCGAGCGAGCGACGTCCGTCGGCATCTACCGCTTCTGGCGCGACTGCGGTTATGCGGTGGGAGCGATAGTTGCGGGCGTGATCGCCGACGCTGCGGGGTTCTCCGCCGCGATCATCACCATCGCGTGCCTCACCGGGTTATCCGGCCTCGTCGTCGCCCTCCGAATGCGCGAAACGATGCCCATCGCGGGCCGGGCTTTGAACTAGTCGACTCGGACCGCTATTGCCTGGGCGTGTCGCAATTGAAACTTACGCAACGCGACCCCGCACCAGATGATCTCCACGACCCCAAAGGGCCAGGCACCGATCAGAAAGCCATACACGCTCGACAACAAACAACCGAAGGCAAAGGCCAACGTGAAGCCGGGATGTCGCCCCTCGAGCGCGTACATCGCCATCATGAAGGTCAGGGCTGAGACGCCAAAGACCGTTATGTCATTCATCAAATTCCTAGCCTCATTCTCCGATCGCCTCCGTAAGACCACGCGCCGTGATGGTTGCTCGCGATGAAAGCGCGCCGCGGGAGTATGGCGAACATCTTGAGGCCGTGACACGCTGACAGAGTCAGGTGCCGAAGGCGCTCCCCGCGAGCGCCAAGCCGTCGAAATACATGGCCAGAGGCTGATATCATCGGGTTTGACCGATGATTGCTGCCCAAACTCGACTGCAGCCGGCTGTGGCCCTCTTCCGCTCGCTGGCGGACCCCACAAGACTTTCGATCGTGCGCCGCCTTGCCGACAGCGAGGCCAGGGTGGTCGACCTGGTCCGCGATCTGGAACTGCCTCAGTCAACTGTCTCTACCCATTTGGCTTGCCTCCGCGAGTGCGCCCTCGTCAATGGCCGCGTGGAAGGTCGGCAGATCTTTTACTCACTCGCACGACCGGAGTTGCTAGTGCTCCTCAGCAGCGCCGAGGGCTTGCTGGCTGCCACCGGTGAACAGGTCGCCCTATGTCCGCGTTATGGAGACCCGGTGTGAGCGAAGCCATCCAGACCAGCGCCGTGCTACAGCGCGATATCGGATGGCTCCGGGCTGCCAAATGGGCGCGTTGGCTCGCTTGGGCGAGCCTTGGCTGGATGACGATCGAAGGTGCCGTTGGGCTTGTCGCTGGATTCGCCGCCGGATCCATCGCGCTGGTCGGCTGGGCCCTGTCGTCGGGAGTTGAAGGCTTAGCCAGCGTCATTGTCATCTGGAGGTTCACCGGAGCACGCACCCTCTCAGAGACAGCGGAAGGAAGGGCCCAGAAAGCTGTCGCCATTAGCTTCTGGATACTGGCGCCGTACGTAGCGACGGGATCTGTTCGCGACCTGATCACCCAGCACCGCGCGGACTCAACGTTGCTTGGAATCGGGCTCGCGATCAGCAGCATCCTGCTGATGCCGGCTCTCGGCATTGCCAAACAGCGCTTGGGTGTCCGCCTAGGCTCTGGTGCGACAGCCGGCGAGGGAATGCAGAACCTGCTGTGTGCGTACTTGGCCGCCGCCGTTCTGGCCGGATTGGTCACGAACAGCCTCTGGGGCTGGTGGTGGCTCGATCCTATCGCCGGCTTGGCGATCGCAGCGGTGGCGATCAAAGAGGGCCGTGCTGCCTGGCGCGGTGAAAACTGCACCTGCGCCGCCGTACCGGGGTTGTCGGAGGAGGCATGCGGATGCGTTCCCAACTGCACCGATGGTTGCTGCGCAGGCGAGGTGCCCTCCATCACTTAGGGGCGCTCCTCCAGGTAACCGGAAACCCTCCGGATGATCGGATCCAGCTAATGTCGCGCTCAGCTTGAAATGCTCGTGATTGTTGGTGGTGGATTCGCAGGCCTCGAGGCGGCGGTTCAGATCAGAACGCTTCGCCCCAGCCGCGAGGTGGCCCTGATCACAGCCGGCCCAAGCCTCGTTTACAAGCCCTGGCTGATCTACGTGCCGGCTGGTCGGCGGCGTTTTGCAGAGGTGTGCATACCCCTGGCGCCGTTGGCGGCTCGATACGGGTTTCAGTTGATAGACGACCGCGTCGACCAAATTGATCTCGACGCGAGACGAGTTGGCCTAGCTAAAGGACGAGTGATCGACTATTCGCAGCTCTTGCTGGCCACCGGAGCCGACGCGGATCGGAATCGCATTCCGGGAGCTGACCAGCACGCGTTCTTCCCTTGTCAGCCAGACGATGCCGAGAAGTTCGCGGTCGAGGTTCATCGCAGGATGCCGAAGCGAATTTGTGTGGCAGTCGGATGGGACCGGCGCGGACCAGGATTGGAATTTGCAGGATGGTTGGCGACGCGAAGAAAACGCCTCGGCGCGGCGGATATGGAGGTGGTAGTCGTCGACGGCGATGGCCTACTGGCTGACCACTACGGCGCCGAAGCCATGGCGGCAATTCGATCCGCGCTCATGAGAGCTGGGGCGACTTGGTCAACTGAAAGCGTGCTCAATGAGGTGACCGCCTCCGCGGCTGTGGTCGGTGGAAAGGACACCGCATTCGACCTGGTGGCAATTGTCGCGCCGCTCTGTGGCGTGAACGTTGGGCTGCCGGTGGACATGCTCGACGATCGTGGCTTCATCCGTGTCGACGAAAGCTTCGCAACCACGCGACCCGGGATATTTGCGTTCGGAGATGCGGCTGCGCTTCCGTCGAAAGTCGCCACCGGCAAGACAATGGTTTCGATCAGGCAACGAGTTGCGCACCTGGCCAGCAACGTGCTCGCCGACATGGACGGCGAACCACTCAAGCCTTTGGAACCGACAGTGGCGCCTCATCGCTCGATGGCGAACATCGGCGGCCACGCCATCTTGCTCAGAGACAATCGCGTCATCGGCCAGGGCCGAATGCCTCTATTGCGTCGCTGGTTGTATGACCAGAGCTATTTCCGGCTGCGAAGCTGATCTCGCTCGGAACCGCGCACCCGGGGCCGCTCGAGCCGTGCTCGGGCGCATCGCGTCCATTCGGGAACGAGAGGACCGACTGAGGCCCTCTCGTCCAGGCATCGTGCTTAAGTGGAAATCGCCGCGCATTGGCCGCGAGCGGAGCCGCCGACCACGTTCAAGATCTGGACGGGGCCGTCGCTGAGGTGCGGCGCGGGTGAATCGGCGAGACAGGTGAAGTTGCCGCTGATGTGGTTTCCGTCCGCGAGGTTGCCGTCGGGGATTGCGGTCTGGTTGTCGATCAGCCGCACGCTGCCGCCAACTACATTGTGGCTGAATCCATCCCAGCATGTCCGTAGTCCAGTAACCGTGGCCGACCCGCCGATCGTGTTGTTCGCGTAGTCGGTGAATGCGGGAGGTCCATGGGGAAACAGCTCATTGCAGCTGAAGCCGCCACCGCCGCCTACCTGCTCAACGTTGCCCCCGATCCGGTTGTCATGGACGATCATGAGCACCGCACCGTCAGCGATCAAGTTCCTGCCGATGCTGTGATTGCT
>Ga0209058_1000723_pt1 | contig 28909 bp, 31 predicted proteins | sample GraSoiAngelo_147_FD_185904 | JGI IMG/M metagenome (GOLD analysis project Ga0209058, IMG submission 185904) | Grasslands soil microbial communities from the Angelo Coastal Reserve, California, USA - 14_1009_05_40cm (SPAdes) (version 2) | ecosystem: Environmental > Terrestrial > Soil > Grasslands ... | reverse complement strand
TCGCTCGCACGACGGGATCGGTGTCCGCGGCACTCCGACCGACGCCGTCGAACCACGTCCGTACCTCAAGGTCGACCATCGCTGCACGATCGCCACGCTCGCGCGCGGCGCGTATCGCTGCACCGACATCGTCGAGGTGAACGAACTGGTAACCGGACATGCCGGGGTTAACGAGCACCATGCACGCGACGCGATCCGGGTACGCGAGGGCGAAGTCGAGGATGGTGCGGCCGCCGAGCGAACAGCCGACGAGCCCGGCGCGCTCGATGTGGAGCGCGTCCATGACCGCGGCGAGATCGCCGTAGAACGTGTACTCGCGGTCGGGTCGCTCCGAGCGACCGAACCCTCGCGCGTCATAGCGGACGGTGCGGTGATGTCGCGCGAATTCCTCGAACTGCGGATCCCACATCTCGATCCCCGCCTGGCCCGGGTGCAGAAGGATGACGTCACTACCGCTTCCCGCGAACTCGTAGTAAAGGTGAGTGCCATCAGCTGGCGCGTACCCACTCTGGATGTCCACCGGCTGAAGGCTACGGCGGTAGGCCGTGCGCGATTCGAACGCGCATCTGAAGGATTAGAAATCCTCCGCTCTATCCATTGAGCTAACGGCCCAGGCTCACTAATTATCGAATACCCGATAGGTCGACATCGAGTCTTCGACCTTCAGGTATGCGTGCTTGACGTCGTAGATGCCTTGCTCGCGCGCGGTCTTTCGGCGATGGCAATTACCGCATCGGATCTCACACTTCGCAATCTCTTGCTCGACTGTCGTCCACGCGAACCCCCCTCGCATCATCTTGGCGATGTCCTTTCGCTTCCGGTCGACGTGGTCGAATTGAAGGACAAGAGGATCGGTCTCACCGCAGTCCACGCATGCGTGTGACGCAAGGTAAGTCCAAATAGCGTCGCGATTCTCACGCGTGCTGCGTTCCCAGTTAAGCCTTACGAGTTCTTTCTGATGTTCAGTGTTCCGCAGATACCACGCTCTCTTGACTTCGGCCATACAAGCACGACACCAAGTCAGGCGCTCGCCTGTGGACCGATATCGGATATGGAACTCCTCAACTGGCTTCGTCTGACCGCAGCGCGAGCATGTTCGGATGAACTGAGTCGGGTCTGTGCCCAGATCGCTCATGCCGGATACCTTCCGGGTTCATCTTCGACGCGGCGATAGGCCGACTTGTCGTCAAAGAACCCGAGCTGGCGTGCGGTCCTGCGCATGTGGCAGTTGACGCAGCGCACCTCGCATTTCGCGAGCTCGAGCTCGATGGTGCTCCAGGCCACGCCAGCTGAGATTAGGCGCGAGATCTCTGTCTTCTTCTCGCCGCGTACGTGGTCAAACTCGAGCACGACGGGATCTCGCTCACCACAGTCCACGCATGGGTGTTCACCGAGATAAGCCCACGCACGCAGACGGTTCTCAGCACGAATCCTGTTGCGGCGCGCGTGCGCCCGCTCGATTACATCGTCGCGGTTGCTCACATACCAGTCGTGCTGATACGCCCGAGAGCATGAGATGCAGATCGTGTCGCGCTCTCCGGTCTCCCGAGACCGCAGACGAAACTCCGACGGTGGCTTGGCGACGCCGCACGTGCGACAGACCTTCAATGAATCGATAGAACGTATGTTCGCATAGGTCTAAGCGCACGTAAACGGCTATCGCGCGGTGTCGATCGGCTTTCCGATCACGCTCAACGCGGCGCCGCGTAGCGATTCAGCGAGGGTCGGATGCGCGTGGATCGTCGCGATGAGGTCCTCGACCGTCGCCTCGAGGCGCATCGCGAGCGTCGCTTCCGCGATGAGCTCCGACGCCTGCGGCCCGGCGATGTGCACCCCGACGACGCGCCCATCCTTCCCCGCGGTGACGATCTTCGTCGCGCCCGCCGATTCGCCGAGCGCGAGCGCGCGCCCTGACGCGGCGAACGGAAAACGCGCGGCCTTCACCGAGTCGCCGTACTTCTCCTTCGCCTGCGCCTCGGTGAGGCCGACCGACGCGAGCTCGGGGTGCGTGTACACGACGTTCGGCACGGCGTCGTAGTTCATCACCGCGTCCTCGCCGAGGATCGTGTCGACCGCGACCTCCGCCTGCGCGAACGCGACGTGGGCGAGCTTGGGCGAGCGCGGATCGCCGATGCAGTCGCCGATCGCCCACACGCCTTTCACGTTCGTGCGCATGTGCTCGTCGACGGTGATGCCGAGTTTGTTCGTCGTCAGGCCGGCCTGCTCGACGCCGGAGTAGTTCGCGACGCGGCCCGCGCCGAGCAGGACCTCGTCGCCCTCGAACGTCTGCACTTTGCCTTCGATCTCCGCGGTGACGGTGACCGTCGTGCCGCTGCGATTCACTTCGGTGACCTTGGCGTTGGTGAGCACTTTGAGTCCCTTCGGCTCGAGCGCGCGGAGGAGGATGCGCACGAGCTCGGCCTCCGCGAACGCAAGCGCCTGCGGCAGCATCTCGAGCACGGTGACCTGGCTGCCGATCTCCGCGAAGAACGTCCCGAGCTCCATCCCGATGACGCCGCCGCCGATGACGATGAGGCGCTTCGGCAGCTCGGTGAGCGCGAGCGCACCGACGTTGTCGAGCGGCTTCGCCTCGGCGAGCCCGTTGATCGGCGGCATGCCGACCTTCGAGCCCGTCGCGACGATCACGCTCATCGCGTCGATGGTCCGCTCGCCGTCGGCGGCCTTCACGCGCAGCTGCGTCGGTGAGACGACCGTGCCTTCGCCTTTGATGAGCTCGACCTTGCGCAGCTTGAGGAGCTGTTCGACGCCGGACACGAGTGTGTCGACGACCTTCTGCTTGCGCGCGACCGCCTCGGCGAGGACGAAGCGCGGATTATCGACGTGGATACCGTGCTCGGTGCCGTGCGTCGCGAGCCAGTACGCGTGGCTCGAGTCGAGCAGCGCCTTCGATGGAATGCAGCCGACCGTCACGCACGTGCCGCCCACGCGATCGCGCTCGACGAGCGCGACGCGCGCGCCGCGGACGCCCGCGTGCAGCGCGCCGACGTAGCCACCCGGGCCACCGCCCAGGATGGCGATATCGAAGGGGGTCATGTTTCGAGCCTAGAGCGGATCACCGCCTCTCGTTCGAAGGGATGAGCGCTATAGCCATGTCGCGCATAGAGAAGTAAGTACAAAGGCAGGAACGCGAGACCATAGCGCTCGTACTGCTCGACATGCACGAGCTCGTGCCGCCATAGCAGTGGCGTCGGCTCGATCGCGAACACGATCACGTGTCCGAAGGTGATCGCGACGTACCCGCGTCGCGTGAGGATCCATCGCGCAAGGCCGCGATCGCTCACGTAGAGGAAGCACCCATCGCGCACGCGCGGACGAGCGAACGACAGGCGGCCGATGAGATGGCCGATGGGGTCCGCGAAGTGCGCGATCAGCTCACTGCTGGATGTTGGCGACGATCCGCTCCACCGAGCTGACGAGACGCTCGCGCGCGATGACCGCGGTGTCGTAGCGGAGTGTGAGGGTCTTCGTCGCGAGCTCCATCGACACGCTCGTCACGCCAGGGAGTGCGCGCGAGCCGCTCACGATCTGCGCGGCGCAGGGACGGCACATGAGCTCGACGATCTCGAGCGTCACCTCCTCCTGGCCCGCGGCGAGGTCGGCGGCGGGCGCGCCGCGAACGAGGTGCGGTGGCGGCAGATTCGCGCTCCCGCTCCCGCAGGCCACGACCAGCGCGGCAAAAAGAACGAGCGCCTGGCGCATTACTTGAATTGTGCGCCTGGCGCTCGTGAAGAAAGGGAGAGGCTCGGTCTAATCGGGGGTTTCGGTGCGGTCGCGCTCCTCTGCGAGCTCGCGCTCCCGGTCGACGTCGTTCTTGGCGACCTTCATGTCGCCGATGGTCTCCTTGACCTTGCCCTTGACCTGGTCAGCCTTGCCGCCCCACTCCGTGGAACGGTCGCCGACGACCTTGCCTGTCTCTTCCTTGATCTTGCCCTTTGCCTGGTCCCACTTGCCCTCGGTCTTGTCCTTCATCGTTCACGCTCCTTCCAAGTTGCGACATACCGCGCGCAAGACCGGTGCCGTTACCCTGTCGTCATATGACGACGATCGTCGCGACGGTGCTCGACGACCTGAACACGCGATTGCCGCCCGGCTATCGCGCGCGTCCGTTCGCGGACGCTGATCGCGAGCCCCTCGTCGAGGCCGGAAACGCGGAGAGCCATCCGATGGAACGCGAGACCGCGGACGAGTGGCGCCAGTGGGAGAACATGTTCAAGGACCCGAGCCGCGTGCGTCTCACCATCGTCGACGCGCGCGGAGCGATCGTCGGTCACGGTTCGATCGCGGTCGGCTTCATGGCGCGGCCTGACGGCGCACAGCACGTCGGGGTGAGCGTGCATCCGGATCACCGGCGTGGTGGCATCGGCTCCGCGCTGCTGGACGCATTCGAGGGCGAAGCGAGGCGGCGCAACGTGCCGCGCCTCCTCTCGGGGACGAGCGCGGCACGGCCGTTCGCGTTCGAGTTCGCCCGCAAGCGCGGCTACCGCGAGATCGGGCGGCGGATCATGTCGTACCGCGAGCTCGCTTCGTACGAGCCTGCGCAGTGGAGCGACGCGCTCGAGCGCATGCGAAAAGACGGTATCCACATCCGCACGATCGACGAGGTGCTCGCCGAGCGCGACGACGCGGGCAAGGAACGTCTCTGGCGCGAGATCTGGGACGCGGAGGGGCCGATGTGGGACGACATCCCGTTCTCGACGCCGACGCCGCACTGGCCCTACGACCGCTACTACGAGATGACCGCGAAGAACCCACAGCTACTGCGCGATCTCTCACTCCTTGCGTACGACGGTGATCAGATCGTCGGGCTCACGACCACCGGTGATCGACAGAAGATCGACGGCTGGACCTACATGACCGGTGTCGCGCGCACGCACCGCGGGAAGGGCATCGCGATGGCGCTCAAGGTCGACGCGCTCGGGCGCGCGAAGGCGAAGGGCCGGCGCGCGATGTGCACCGTCAACGACGAGCCGAACAAGGCGATGCGCGGTGTGAACATCAAGCTCGGCTATCAGCCGGTGCCGGACCATATCGAGCTGGAGAAACGTTTCTAGTGCTCGGATCCGGCGACGTGCTCGGTTCGTTCCTTCTGCTCGGCGCCACGGTCTGCATCCTCGGCGCGAGCCTCACCGTGTGTTACGCGATCTGGATGCGCGGCTGGGAAGGCTGGGAGTCGTGGAACGCGCGCACCGGTCTCAACGAAGAGGAAGCGCTGGCCGAACGACTGGAACGATTGCAGGACGACTCGCGCAATAGAAGTAGATAAAGTCGCAGGCGGCGGGCGCACCCGCCGCCTGCATTAGACCGTGCCTAGCAGCGGCGATCAGTCGGCAGGTGTCGCCTCGGTCATAGGTAGCGGCTCTTCGCCACCGACCTCGGACCAGATCTTCACGCCCTTCGGTTCGCGCAGGAACAGCGTCCCTACGACGACGGTCATGAGCGCGACGGTGATCGCGTACGCGAGGCCGATGTAGATGTTGCCGTTGGGGTCCTGCGCTGAATTGAACTGACGAAGGTCGAAGACGCCGAGGAACGGCACGTACTTCTTCGCGTCGAAGAAGGTCGCGCCGACCAGACCCGTGTAGGTGAGCGGCAGCAGCCCGCCGAACCACCCGTTCCCGAAGTGGTACGGAATGCTGAGCGAGGTGTAGCGGACCTTCGCGCGGAAGTACTCCACGAGGAACGCCGCGATCGGCCCGTACACCATCGTCACGTAGATGACCTGGATCCAGATCAGGGCGACCATCACGGGAACGTTCGGGTCGGCTTTCGTGATGAGCCCGGTCGCGTCGCGCGTGACGTTCGCCGCGGCTGTCATCGCCGGATACAGGAACGGATAGGTCACCGCGGCGATGAGGCAGCCCCCGAGGATGATGATCTTGCGTCCGATCTTGTCCGAGAGCCACCCGAACACCAGGAAGAACGGCGTCGCGAGGGCGACCGCCACCAGCATGATCGGGTAGGCCTGGGTGAAGGTCATCTTCAGGTACGTTCCCATGAAGAAGTTCGCCTGGAACTGTCCCTGGTACCAGACCACGCCCTGACCCGCGGTAAGGCCGAGCAGCACGAGGGCGATCGTGCCGACCTTGCGGCCGCTGAAGCTTTCCTGAGCCCAGTTGCCGGTGCCGGTCACGACCTGCTTCTGCTCCTTGAGGCGCGCGAACAGCGGCGTCTCGCGGAGACGGATGCGGATGTACAGCGCGATCGCCACGAGGACGGCGGAGATCCAGAACGGGTAGCGCCAGCCCGTCGCCGCGAACTCGGCGGTGGTCATGTTCGTTCGGAAGAACAGGATCGCCGCGAACGCGAAGAACATGCCCACGGTGGCGGTCGTTTGGATCCACGACGTGTAGAGACCGCGCTTGTTGTCGGGCGCGTGCTCGGCGACATAGATCGCCGCGCCGCCGTACTCGCCACCGAGTGCGAGGCCCTGGACGAGGCGGAGGATGACAAGAAGCGCGGGCGCGAGGATCCCGATGTCATTGTGCGTGGGCAGGAAGCCCATGACCACGGTCGCCAGCCCCATCGCGGTGATGGTCACGAGGAACGTGTACTTGCGTCCGATGATGTCTCCGAGCGCTCCGAACACCACGGCGCCGAACGGTCGGACGAGGAAGCCCGCCGCGTACGCCGCGAATCCAGAGAGCAGCTGGGCCGTCGGGTTGTCGCTTGGGAAGAACAGCGGCGCGAGGAATGGCGTGAGCAGCGCGTAGAGGTAGAAGTCGTACCACTCGATGATCGTTCCAGCGGAGGCCGCGGTGATCACGAACGGAAGGCCGTAGCTCAGCCTCGTGGTCGTGGTCGCGGCAGCAGTTCGCGTTGCCAAAGTTCGACCCCCTCTCCCGTGACGTAGTCGCGCGTATTTCTGCGCCTCGTCGCGCCGCGCGTCAACAACCACCGCGCGCGCGGCGAGACGCCATCGCGAAGCCTGCTAGGCTACTCTTCCCTCCCCGCAGCGCTCGCCGTCCTGATCGATTCGACGACTGTCGCGTCCGCGAGGGTCGTTGTGTCCCCGAGTGGTTGCCCGTTCGCGATGTCGCGGAGCAGGCGACGCATGATCTTGCCGGATCGCGTCTTCGGCAGCTCGGGCGTGAACATGATCGTCTTCGGTCGCGCGATCGACCCGATCGCCTTCACGACGTGCTCGCGGAGCTCCTTCGATAGATCCTCGGAGCCGTCCTTGCCGCCGCGCAGCGTGACGAACGCGAAAATGGCCTGACCGGTCACCGGATCCTCACGGCCGATGACCGCGGCCTCCGCGACCGACGGATGCGACACGAGCGCGGATTCGACCTCCGTCGTCGAGATGCGGTGACCGGAGATCTTCATCACGTCGTCGACGCGACCCATCAGCCAGAAGTAGCCCTCTTTGTCGCGGCGCGCGCCGTCACCCGCGAAGTACTTACCCGCGAAGCGGCTCCAGTACGTGTCGCGATAACGCTTGTCGTCCTTGTAGATGCCGCGGAGCATCGCCGGCCACGGTTTCGTGATGACGAGGTAGCCGGCGCCGCCGAGCGGAACGCTCTTACCATCTTCGTCGACGACGTCCGCGCCGACGCCGGGGAACGGGAACGTCGCGCTGCCCGGCTTGGTCGTCGTGATGCCCGGCAGCGGCGTGATGAGGATCATCCCGGTCTCGGTCATCCACCACGTGTCGACGATCGGGCAGCGTCCGCCGCCGATGTTCTCCTGGTACCAGAGCCAGGCCTCGGGGTTGATCGGTTCGCCGACCGTGCCGAGCAGCCGCAGCGACTTCACGTCGTGTTTGTTGACGAACTCCTGGCCCCACTTCATGAACGTGCGGATCGCCGTCGGCGCGCAGTACAGGATGCTGACCTTGTACTTCTCGATGATCGACCACCAGCGGTCCTTGTCTGGGAAGTCGGGCGTGCCCTCGTAGATCACACCGGTCGTCCCGTTCGCAAGCGGCGCGAAGACGATGTACGAATGCCCGGTGACCCACCCGATGTCGGCGGCGCACCAGTACACGTCGTCATCCTTGACGTCGAAGATCATCTTGTGCGTTGCCGCGACGCCCGCGAGATATCCCGCGGTCGTATGGACGATGCCCTTCGGCTTCGCGGTCGTGCCCGACGTGTAGAGCAGGTAGAGCATGTGTTCGCTCTCGAGCGGCTCGGGGGGACAGTCGGCCTTCTGCTTTCCGACGAGGTCGTGCCACCAGACGTCGCGTCCCTCGGTCCAGGGAACGTCGGTCTTTGTCCGCTTCACGACGAGGACCTTCTCGATCGTCTTCGTCTGCGCGATCGCATCGTCGGCGTTCTTCTTCAGCGGGACGACGTTGCCTTTGCGGTAGCCGCCGTCGGCGGTGATGAGCACCTTCGCCTCTGAATCGTTGATCCGACCGGAGAGCGCCTCCGCCGAGAAGCCGCCGAACACGACGGTGAAGGGCGCGCCGATGCGCGCGCACGCAAGCATCGCCGCGGGCAGCTCCGGGATCATCGGCATGTAGATCGCGACGCGGTCGCCCTTCCGGACGCCGAGCGCCTTGAGGGCGTTCGCGGCGCGTTGCGTCTCGTCGAGCAGGTCCTTGTAGGTGATCGTTCGCGCGTCGCCCGGCTCGCCCTCCCAGTGGTAGGCGACCTTCGTCCCGCGGCCCGCCTTGACGTGGCGATCCAGGCAGTTCTCCGAGATGTTCAGCTCGCCGCCGACGAACCACTTCGCGTACGGCGCCTCCCACTCGAGCACCTTCGTGAACGGCTTCCGCCAGAGCAGGGTCTTCGCCTGCTCCGCCCAGAAACCCTCGAGATCGCGTTGCGCGCGCTCGTAGACGCCCGCGTCCTTCACGTTCGCCTGCGCCGCGAACGCGGGCGGCGGCGGGAAGCTGCGGTCCTCCTGGGCGAAGGTCTCGAGCGCGGTGCCGGTCTCTGTTGCCATGCGGTCCCCTCCCGCGGGGTATAAGGCGGTCGAGTATGTCCTACAGCGCGCTCTTTGTGCCTCTTTCGAGCGCGGCGAGGTGGGCGGTGTAGTGGTTCGGCAGCGTCAGGAGCCAGCCGAACGCGTTGAGCTCACCGTAGTACGGGTGGCGGGCGGCGCGCGCGAGATCGGGCTGCGCTGGGAAGTCGGACCGGAGCTGCGTCATCGCGTCGGCGGCCTTCTGCGCCAGGCGCCCGATCCCGTCCCGCGTCACGGCCGAGGCCGCCGGACGGGGCTGGCCGGTCGCTCCGGGCGGCTCGCCTTTCGCCAGTCGGAGAACGATGCCGGCGACTCCTCGCTCGATGAGCAGGAGGTGGACGGCTATCTGACCAAGCCCCCAGTCGTCGTGCGTGCCGGTGAGGAGCTCGGCATCATTCGCCCGAGCGACGCGCGCGAGGAGTCGCTCACGATCGAGAGCGGTCGACTCGGCGACGAGGCGCAGCGTCTCGCTCACCCACTCCGGGCGGTCGGGCGGTTCATCACTAACGACAAGGGTCATGCGGGACTGATATTGACCGCGTGTTTTCCGTTTGTGTGAAAGAATGCGCCGCGAACCAAGCGATCATGGCCCTAGAGGCACATTGGAGGACGAAGTGGCGGGGATCTCGAAGTCAGAGACGCTCAATCGGTTGTCGGAGAAGACCGGCCTTGCGAAGAAGCAGGTGGCGACGGTACTCGAGGAGCTCGCGATGCTCGCGTACAAGGAAGCGCGGAACGGGTTCACGTTCCCGGGCGTTGGCAAGCTCGTCGTCGTCGATCGCAAGGCCAGGATGGGTCGTAACCCGGCGACCGGTGAGGCGATCTCGATCCCGGCGAAGCGCGTGCTCAAGTTCCGCATCGCCAAGCAGGCGAAGGACTCCGTTCTCGCAAAACGCACGAAGTAAGTCCTAGCGCACGCACTCGTCTCGAGGCGAGGTCCTTCACACGCGCTCGCGTTTTGCGCCGCCGTGAGGGACCTCGCTCTCGTTCCGCCGTCTCGGTCTAACGTGAACACATGAGCGTCACCCGATCCACGAAGCGCTATCCGTCGTCAGGCCGTCTGCCCGCGGACGAGATCGTGTCGCCCGCAGGACCGAGCGTGCCATTCCCGCCGCAGGAGGCGCTGCTCGTCGAACGGATGCCGACCGGACCGAACGTCTGGTACGAGCCGAAGTGGGATGGGTTCCGCGGCGTGTTCGAGAACGACGGAGGTTCGCTCGGTCTGTGGAGTCGCAACGGCCGTCCGCTCCTTCGCTACTTCCCTGAGCTGCGTCCGCTCGGTGAGCGGATGCCGCCGCACTCCGCGCTCGACGGCGAGATCGTCATCGAGCAGGACGGGCGGCTCGAGTTCGATCTCATGCAGCTGCGCCTTCATCCCGCCGAGTCGCGCATCCGCAAACTCTCCGCGGAGACGCCCGCCAAGTTCATCGCGTTCGACGTGCTCCTCTGGAATGGCGAGCCACTTCACCAACGTCCGCTGTCCGAAAGGAGAGCGTTCTTGGAGAAGAACGTGACGGGCTTCGAACTGTCGGAGATCACGCGCGACGTGGAGCAGGCGAAGATGTGGCTCGAGCGCCTTGAGGTGCTCGGCCTCGACGGCGTCGTCGCGAAGCGCGCCGATCTCCCGTACATGCCCGGGTCGCGCGAGGCGGTGCAGAAGGTGAAGCACCATCGCACGATCGACTGCGTCATCGTCGGCTATCGCACGAGCGGCACGAAGATCGCGTCGTTACTCCTCGGGCTTTACCGCGACGATGGCACGCTCGATTTCGTGGGGCACACATCGGGCATCGGAGCGGACCTCGCGCCGCAGCTTCAGCAGCTGCTTCCGCCGCTCCTCGAAGAGGAGGGCACATTCGCGAAGCAATTCGCGGGCGAGATCGTCGGTCGCATCCCGGGCGGCGGCTCGCGCTGGTCGGCGGGCCGCGACCTCCCCTGGCACGAGGTGCGGCCGGAGATCGTGTGCGAGATCCGCTTCGACAAGCTCGAGGGCGAGCGCTTCCGTCACGGGACGCGGTTCATCCGCTTCCGCCCCGACAAGGATCCGAAACAGTGCACGTGGGATCAGCTCGACACGACGCGCCGCGAGGGAGACCCGCTGCTCGCGGATCTCCTTCGGGGCTCGTGACTACTTGAACGTGATCTGATCGGTCGTGCTGAGCGTCACCATGCCCTTCGCAAGCGGCTTGTTGTCGGCGTTCGTGAACCCGGGCTGATTCAGCAGCTGCCACCGCGTGAGCGTGATCGGGAACTCGGGCTCCGCCGAGATGCCGTCCTGTGCGACGACGACGGTGTATCCGCGGAGGCTCAGACCGAAGGTGGTGTAGAGGACCGCGCCGTTCGCGGCTGATCCGACGACGACCGCGTTCTCGACGCCCTTGTCCTTCAGGATCTGTTCGAGGGTCGTGCCGAAGAACTTGTCGGCGCGGCCGGTCACCGTCGGATCTCCGGACTGCGGCGCGACCTCGGTCCGCACGACCGATCCAGCCGCGGTCGTGAGGCTATAGATCACCGTGACCTTCGCGTCGCGCGCCTTCTTCAACAGGTTCGCGATCTTCGACACGGACGCGACGCACGAGGGTCGCGGGTCGCACACCGCGTTGGTGATGTCGAGGATCAAGAGCGCCGCGCCCTTCACCGGGACCTCGACCGCGACCGGCGCGGGGATCGTTGGGATAGGTGACGTCGCGCTCGGCGCGGGGCTCGGGGTCGGCGTCGAGATCGCGACCGTCGCCGGTGCCGAGGGTGACGGCGACGCGGCAGGCGTCGCGGTACATGACGCGATCAACACGAGAGCCGCGAGCAGGCTGATGAGCCTCATACGACATCCTCCCAGCGAGACGGCGCGAATGGTATTACCTTTCGCGCCTACTCCTTGGGCGCCGGCGGCTTCGGTGGCCACCGGCTCTTGCCGCGGTTCCATCCCGACGCACGAGCCTGTTCGCGAAACGCGCGCTGCTCCTCCTCGGTGAAGTTCCGCATGCGGCTGGGCTTCACGAGCACGCGGTCGTCGAGGACCGGGTCCTTCAGCTTGAGCGCCTTGAACAGCGGCAACAAACTCGCCGGCCTTGCCCAGATGTCCGCCGTCAGATCACCGACGTGCGCGAGGCGATCACGCATCGTGAGGAGCGTGAACTTCCCCGGATCGACGTCGGGCACCTCGTTCCAGCGCAGCGGCGCCGAGGCACGCGCGTCGGGCATCGGGCGGATCGAGTACGCCGAGGCGATCGTCCGGTCGAACGCGTTCTGCCCGTAGTCGACGAACACCCCGGTGCGATCCTTCACCACCCAGGTCGTCGTCGCGATCTTCGGCACGCGGTCGGCGACCAGGTTCGCGATCGCTTTCGCGAGACGGCGGACTTCGGGGAACGGCAGCTCGGGAACGATGGGCGTGAGGATGTGCATCCCGGTGACACCCGACGTCTTCGGGTACGAGGGCAGCGCGAGCTCGTCGAGCACCTGCTTCACCACCATCGCGATCTCGCGCACGTGCTCCCACGGGTTGCCCTCGCTCGGGTCGAGGTCGATGAGCATGTAGTCGGGCTTCCAGTACTCCGGCACACGCGAGTGCCAGGTGTGCATCTCGATGCAGCCGAGGTTCGCGATCCACGCGAGGCCCGCCGGATCGGCGACGACCGGGAAGTCGACCTCGTTGCCGCTCGGGTACTGGATGTGGATCGTCTCGAGCCAGTCGGGGTGCGGGTTCGGGATCCGCTTCTGGTAGAAGAAGTCGCCGTCGACGCCGTTCGGATGGCGTTTCATCTGCATCGGCCGACGCGAGACGTGGTTGAGCGCCGGTCCCGCGACGTCGATGTAGTACTGCACGAGGTCGCCTTTGGTGATGCCATCTTTGGAGAAGAACATCTTGTCGGGATTGGTGACGTTGACCTCGCGACCCGCGATGAGCACGACCGCATCCTATGACGGCTACCGCATGAAGATCCCAGGGCCGCTCGCGCGTACGACGATCGACCGCGCGCGCTCGCGATCCAGATTCCAGCTCTGCCAGCCCACCGTTGTCTCCGAGCGCAGCGTCGCCGCTCGCAACACCTCGAGAACGGCGCTCCGCTCCGGCGACGGCAGCTCCGGCGCGAGCTCGAAGAGCGCCGGAATCGCGCCCTCGCCAAGGGTCACCAGATACCCGACGTCGAGTCCGCGCGATGCGTCCTCGGGGAGCGAGGCGGGATGGAGAACCCGCTCGATGTTCCGGCGCGCCACGAAATCAGCGGGAGCGATCGCGTTGACCGCGAGCGCCGCGGCGGCGGCAGCCGCGACCAGCGCTGGCAGGGCCCGCTCCATCCGTCGCGCCAGGACGGCCCAGCCGAGGATCACGAGCGCGCACGCGATGAAGCCGATGCCGGCGAAGGTGTAGAGGCGGAGCTCGCTCCAGCCGTACGCCTGCTGATACAGCGCCATGCGGTATCCGGCCGACACCACCACGGCCGCAGTGAGCACGAGCAGCGTGAGGGCGGCGGCGGCGTAGGCGCGACCGCGCGAGCGCAGGAGGATGTCGCACGCGAACAGCAGCACGGCGACGATCGCGCTCACCACGACGAGCTCGAAGAAGCCGCGCCGACCGTAGGCGCTATATGTCACGCCCGCCGCATCGATCGTGTCGCGCCCGCCGAAGAGATAGGCGATCTGCAAGGCGACGAACCCCACGAACAGCGCGTCGATGAGCGCGAGCGCCGCGAACGCCGCGTCGGATGGCAGCACTCCCGGAACGCGGGCGCGCGCCGGGCCGCGCGAGGCGCGCCACGTGATCTGCGCGAACGCGCCGGTCGTGACCCACGCCGCGAGGAAGGCGATCGTCGTGCGAGCCGGCGCATCCCGCATCAGGTCTCGCAGCCACGCGAGCTCGAGGAGATCCCGGAGCGAGCGCTCGAACACCGCGTCGGCGGCCGCGAAGAGAGCGCCGAAGACGACGAGGAACGGCACCGCGATGAGGCCGCCGGCCGCGTATCCCGCGACGGGCGACGCGCGCACGAGGGAGCCGCGCGCGGCGGGAAGCGCCGCGACCCACACGCCGAAAGGACGGACGAACGCCGCACCGACCATGGCCATGGCGTCGTCGACCAGCGCGATCACGGGCGCCGCAAGGGAGGTGCCCGCACACGCGAGGACGAACGCCCCGGCGAACAGGAACGCGGCAGCGGCGTCGAAGAAAACGACCGCTGCTTCCGTGCGGATCGCGCACAGTGCGGCGAAGGCCAGCGACGATGACGCCGCGGCGAGCCGCCAGGCGCGCGTGCTGTTCGCGCCGTCACGGACGAGCCAGCCGGCCACCAGGAACGCGATCGCCGCGACCGGCATGTTCAGCCCGGCGCGCTCGCGAACGAACAGGTACTGAGCGAGCAGGCCCATCGCGGCACCGGCGGCAAGCACGGCGAGGGCGCGTCGGGACGGCACAGCGCACAAATTCCGGCACGGCGCGGCGCGATTCATCCCGTGCCCAAGATGTCGCGCATGTGAGACGACGCGGACCCGGCGCGGGCGTAGCCTTGCCGGCGTGCGGCTGAGCGATGCCGAGCGCGTCTCGCGCGCGATCCAGACACTGTCCGGCCGCGCCTCGCTCGACGTCATCGTCGATCGGCTCTACGACCTGACCGAGGGGACGCTCGAGCTCGATCGCGCGACGCTGCACCGCATCGCGCGCGGCAAGACGCAGGTCGCGCGGGCGATCGACTCGCCCGAGGAGTGCATCCGCCTTTACTTCGCGCTGATGATCGTCGGCTGTGAGCAGGACGTGGCAACGGCCACGATCGTCGAGGAAGGCCGCGCGATGCTCGCCGGCTTCATCGGCGAGCCGCTCGCGGCGCTCATCTTCCGCGACCTCGAGGCGACGCTGCCCAAGCTCGCGGATCGCCTCACGCTCAAGGAATACCTCGAGGAGGGTCTGCGCTTATGGCTCCCGAAATGATCGTTCCCCAGGCGCGCGCCGAGAGCGGGACGCTCCGGAGCGAGGAAGCGCGACTGCGGGCATATCTCGCCGATCGGCTCCACATCCGCACACGATTCGCACCGTTCAGCGATGTGCGCGCGATCCTCGTGAGCGCGCCCGATGACGCCGCGGACAAGGGGCTCATCGTTTCGACCGAGACCACAGTGGCGGAGCGCATCTACCTCTACGTGCACGTCGCAGCGCACGTCGCGCTCGGCCACCATCGCCCGCTCGACACGATCGTCGAGGGCGTCCCCGGCGTCGTGCGCCTCGAGCGCGATGCCCACGCGCACGGCGAGGCGGAACGCCTCGCGCGGGCGATGTGGTGGGGCACGAACGAGGACCTCGCCGCGCCGCGTCGCGTGCGCGGATCCGCGATCCTGCGCGGGTTGCTCGCCCGTGCGCCGACGCGTTCGGCCGTGCGTGGGATCCTCCTCGCGCTCCGCGCCGCGTACTACGACCTCCGCATCGAACGCGCGCTGTCGCGGACGCGCATCGCGGCCTGGTTGCGCGACGCCCTGTGCGTCACCGCGGTCGTCTCGGTTGCGCCCCAGCTCGGCGATGCGTGACCGTCCGGATACCAGACCCGCGTCACTGATGGTCTGGACGTTCCGGCACCCGAGCGCCTGGCTTCCGGTCGCGATGTCGGGCGCCGCACTCGCCGTGGTGATCGCGCACATCGTCACGGTCGGTATCGCGCGCGAGCCCGATGAGGGCACAGCCGCTCATTTCTGGCAATTGCTGATGGCTGGACAGCTGCCGTTGATCGCGTTCTTCGTCTTCGCACACGCCGCGTCGCCTAGGCAGGTGCTCCCGGTGCTCGTGCTGCAGCTCTGTGCGGCCCTCGCCGCTGTCGCGCCCGTCTTCATCTTCAACTGGTAGGTCGCGCGGCGACCGTATCCTCGCGCTATCACCACCGTCGGCCGGCTCATCGGAGATCGCCTTCGCGCCTCCGGCGTGCGCCATGTCTTCGGCCACCCGGGTGGCGAGGTCGTCGACCTCATCGAGGGCTTCCGCGAGGCCGGGCTCGAGTTCGTGCTCACTCGCCACGAGACGTCAGCCGCGTTCATGGCAGACGCGATGGCGACCGCGAGCGGGATCCCCGGCGTGTGCGTGGGCACGCTCGGACCGGGGGCGACGAACCTCGTCACCGGTGTCGCCCAGTCGTTCCTCGATCGCTCGCCAGTGATCGCGCTGAGCGGACAGCTTCCGTCGGATCGCTACGAGATCACGACGCATCAAAAGCTCGACCTGCGCGCGCTGTTCGCGCCGATCACGAAGTGGCAGGCGCGCGTCTCGCCGGTGAACGCGCGCGACGTGATCGACCGCGCGCTGCGCGTCGCGCTGTCACCGCGCCGCGGTCCGGTCTACCTCGAGGTGCCGAGCGACGTGCCGCGTCAGGACGCACGCGATCGAATGAGCGAGGTGGAGCGCGTCTTCTATCGCGGACACGTGATCGCGCCCGTCCCGATGCCTGCGATCGACGCCGATGCCGCGGGCGCCGCTGCGCAGCGCATCCGCAACAGCAAGAAACCGCTGATCCTCGCCGGCATGGACGCGAACGACGAGGTGATCGCCTCACGCCTCGTCGCCTTCGCCGAGGAGTGGTCGATCCCAGTGATGGACTCGCCGAAATCGAAGGGCGTGATCCGCGAGGACCATCCGCTCTTCCTCGGCACGATCGAGGGGCTCGGCACGTCACGCCTCTACAACTACATCGAGTCGTGCGACGTCGTCTTCCTGGTCGGCCTCGATCCGGTCGAGCTCGACCGCGACTGGCGCGCCGCGGGCGAGGTCGTCCACATCGGGCCTCTGCCGAACGACGATCGGTACTACCGCGCGACGGTCGAGGTGGTTGGACCGATCAACGAGGCGCTCGACGCGATTCGCTCGCTCTGCGGTACGGGCCAGGCGAAGAGCGATCCCGCGCGCGTCGCGGCGTTCCGTGAGGAGTTCCGCGCCTACGTCGCGCCGAAACGGAAGGGGCTCACATCGCAGCAGGTGCTCGCGACGCTGCGCGCCGCGCTCCCCGAGGACGCCATCGCGACATGCGACGTCGGCTACAACAAGGCAGTCACCGGGCAGTGCTGGATCGCCTGCGCCCCGAAGACCTTCTTCATGTCGAACGGGCTGTCGTCGATGGGCTACGGACTGCCGGCCGCGATCGGCCTGCAGCTCCTCCATCGCGATCGCGACGTCCTCTGCGTGCTCGGCGACGGCGGGTTCGCGATGACCATGGCCGAGCTCGAGACCGCGGCGCGCCTCGAGCTGCCGGTCATCGTCGTCGTCCTCGCCGACGAGGCACTGTCGCAGATCAAGGCGGGCCAGGAGCGCAAGGGCTTCCCCGTCGTCGGCACGACGTTCCGCGGCCTCGATCACGTCGCGATCGCGCGCGGCTTCGGCGCCGCGGGCTACGAGGTGACGAACGAGGCCGAGCTGCGAGACGCGATCGCCGCGACGCGCGGGGCGCGCCGGAAAGCGCCGACGCTCATCGCCGCGCACGTCGACCCGACCGCGTACCAGCTCGACTAGTGGAGGTCGCGCCGGGCGTCCGCCGTCTCGGCCCAGGTCTGGTGAACGTGTACCTGCTCGAAGAGGCCGGCGAGGTGACGATCGTCGACGCCGGCGCCCCCGGCTACTGGAATGACCTGCCGGCCGAGCTCGCGGCGATGGGGCGGACGATGGAGGACGTGCGCGCGCTCGTGCTCACTCACGCGCACGCCGATCACGTCGGCTTCGCCGAGCGGCTGCGCCGCGAGCGCCGGGTCCCCGTACGGGTGCACGAGCTCGACGAGGCGCTCGCGCGACGGCCGGGGACGCCGAACCTCGACGAGCGCAAGATCCGCCCGTTCGCGCTGCGCTTCATCGCCTTCGCGCTGACCCACGGAATGGTGCGAACCACGCCGATCCTCGAGGTCGCGACGTTCGGCGACGGCGCGACGCTCGACGTCCCCGGCGCGCCGCGCGTCATCCACGTGCCCGGACACAGCGAGGGCAGCGCGGTCCTGCACGTTCCCGCGCGCGACGTCGCGTTCATCGGCGACGCGTTCGCGACCCTCAACGTCCTATCCGGGGACCGCGGCCCGCGACTGAGCCCGTTCAACGCGGACATCCGTCGCGCCTACGAATCGCTCGCGCGTCTCGATCGCTTGGAGGCGCGCGTCGCGCTCCCGGGACACGGCGAGCCCTGGACCGGCGGGATCGCCGAAGCGCTGCGGCTCGTGCGCGAGAGGGGCGTGCGCTAGCGAGCGCTACGCGGCAGAAGCGAGGCTGAGGGTGTCGCCGCCCAGCTTTCGGAGCGCACGCAGCGCGCTTACGATCCCGAACAGCGCGAAGGCGTGGATGGCGATCGCGATCCAGTCAGCGAGGAGCAGGAAGACGAGCCCGTCGATCGCGTAGAGGATGCCTCCGACGACGAACGCCCACGTCGCACCCGCGGTCGCGCGCATGCCGAGGAATACGAACAGGGCGATCGTCACCACGTGCGCGAGCCACGTGACCGATGGCGCGAGTCCCTGGAGCACGCCGTCGAAGAACCAGTCGATCGCCGTGCCGAGGGCGAAGCCCAGGTCGCTGCCGATCGCGTACAGAGCGAAGTTGATCAGGGAGAGGCCGGCGATCCAAAAGAACCAGCGGCCGCCTTTCTCGACGCGGCGTACGAGCGCGACACGCGCGGCGGTCGCTGGGTCCGGCCCCTGTGTGGGCGATGCGGTCGCGCTCGTCACGCCGGTCGGTCGCGCCGTCGACGTCATCGGTGTTGCCGGCGACGGCAGGACCGTGGTGTTCGTTTCCGGGCGGGGCGGACGCGGGATCGTCGCGCCCTCGGTCGGGATCAACAGGCCGCCGACGGTCAGGTTGTAGGTGTAGCCGAATCCGTTCGTGCCGATCGAGATGGCTGCGCTGTGGCCGTCGACGTCGAATGCGTGCTCGCTGTTGGTGTCACCGAACTTGCCGCCGCGAAAGACCTCGCGGCCGTTCACCAGGATCCGGCGCTGGCCGGAGAGCACCTGATGCTCGAGATCGACGGAGTACTTGCGAAGATCCTCGTCGCGGAAGTCCCAGCGCTTTGCGGCCATGTGGCGCGCAACTCTAGGTGCGACGTGTCGATGGCGAGGTGTCGGAGACCTCGCAGCTCCGCAGGCCAGAAGTACTAGCGCGGTTGGTACCTGCTAGCTGAACACGAGATAGCGAAGCCAGATGTCGATCGTGCAGACGACCATCGTGAGGAACGTCGCCGGGAGGCCATAGCGCAGGTAGCCGCGGAACGTGATCGGATATCCCTGCGCCTCGGCCATGCTGCTGACGACGACGTTCGCCGACGCGCCGATGACCGTTGCATTCCCACCTAAGTTCGCGCCCAGCGAGAGCGCCCAGATGAGCGGCTCGATGTTCACGCTGTGTCCGAGCTCGGACACGAGCGGGACCATCGTGATCGTGTATGGGATGTTGTCGACGATCGCGGACAGGATTGCGCTCATCCACAGGACGAGGAGAGCCGCGACGTCCGTCCGTCCGCCCGTGATCCCCAGCGTCGCGGTCGCGAGGTCGCGAATGAGACCCGCCTTGACGACCGCACCGACAACGATGAACAGGCCGATGAAGAAGAACAGCGACGACCATTCGACGGTCTTCAGGATCTCGTGGACGTCGTCTTTGCTCACGATCATGAGCACGACGGCGCCGGCGAGCGCGATCGTCGCGCCCTGCAGCCCGAGCGGGCGCGCGACGATGAATCCCGCGATGGTGGCGAGCAGGACGATGAGCCCGGTGCGCATCATCGCCGGGTCGGCGATGCGCCGTTCCTCGGCGACGAGGTCGTCGATGTCCTTGGCCGAGAGCATTCGCCTGCCGAGCTGGCCGCGGAAGAGCCATCGCGCGAACGCGAGGTAGACGACGAGCGACACGATCGCCGCCGGCGCCGTGTTGAGGAGAAAGTCGCCGAAGTCCTTGCCGAGCCGGCTGCCGATGATCAGATTCGGCGGATCACCGATGAGCGTCGCGGTCCCGCCGATGTTCGAGGCGAGGATCTGCGAGATGAGGATCGGCACGGGGTCAATGCGCAGCCGTTTGGCGATGAAGAAGGTGACCGGCACGATGAGCACGACGGTGGTGACGTTGTCGAGCACCGCTGACACAACAGCCGTGACGATCGACGCAATGACGAGCACGCGGTATGGGTCTCCGCGTGTGATGCGCACCGCTTCGACGGCGATCCATTGGAAGAGGCCGGTTTTCGCGAGTATGTTCGCGATGACCATCATCCCGGCGAGCAGGAAGATCACGTTGAAGTCGACGACCGACTCGGAGAAGGCCTCCCCCTGGCTGAGGAGCCCGGTCGCGATGACGACGACCGCACCAAGGAGCGCGGCGAGCGTGCGGTGCAGCCGCTCGGTGACGATGAGGAAGTAGACCCCGGCGAAGATGGCCGCGGCCAGGAGCGCTTGCGTGCTCACGCTGCGAGGCTAGCCGCCGCGCGTCCGGCGACGCGCCCGCTGAAGATGCAGCCGCCGAGGAAAGTGCCCTCGAGCGAACGGTAGCCATGCACCCCCCCGCCGCCGAAGCCCGCGACCTCGCCCGCCGCGAAGAGGCCCGGGATAGGCCGGCCGTCGCCGCCGAGCGCGCGACCCTCCAGGTCGGTCTCGAGGCCGCCCAGCGTCTTGCGCGTGAGGATCCATAGGCGCACCGCGACGAGCGGACCTGCCTTCGGATCGAGCATGCGGTGCGGGCGCGCGACGCGGATGAGTCGGTCGGACAGATACCTGCGCGCCTCGCGGATCGCCGCGAGCTGCGCATCGGAGGGTGCGGACGACGCGGCCTGTTCGTCGAGCGCCGCGATCTCGCGCTCGAGCGCGGCGGCATCGATCTCGTCCGCGCCGGCGAGGCCGTTCATCTTCGCCGCCAGCTCTCTGATATTCGGCGCGAAGACAAAGTCACGGCCGCGCTCGCCGAAGCGCTCGACCGGCTTGACCGCACGCGGCATCGCGCGGCGCACGACGCCGAGCACGCTCTTACCGGTGAGGTCGGGGTTCTGCTCCGACCCCGAGAGCGCGAGTTCGCGCCCGAAGACCTTGGAGTCCATGACGAACCAGGAGTGGTCGTGCCCTGATCGCGCGATGTACTCGAGCGCGGCGAGCGCGTCGAATCCGGGGAAGATCGGCGCAGGAAGCCGTCCGCCACGCCCGTCGAGCCAGAGCGGCGTCGGGCCCGGAAGGATGCGAATGCCATGACGCGACCAGATCGGTGCGTAGTTCTCAACGCCCTCGGGGTAGTTCCACATGCGATCGGCGTTGATGAAGCGCGCACCCGCGCTGCGCGCGACCTCGAGCATGCGACCGTCGACGTGGTCGGGCACGCCCGAGAGCATCTTCGCCGGCGGCGTCCCGAGACGTTCCGGCCAATAGCGGCGGACGAGGTCGTGATCGGCGCCGATGCCGCCGGACGTGACGACCACCGCGGGCGCCCGCAGCCTGAGCTCGCCGATGACCTCACGCGCGCTCTTCTCACCGCGCGCGGCGCTGCTCGGCGCGAGGATCTCGCCGCCGACGCCATCGACAGTTCCCGTGGTCACGATCAGAGACGTGACGCGGTGACGGTGTCGTACGGAGACCGCGCCCGATGCCTCGAAACGGCGCAGCGATCGCACGAAGGGCGCGATGACGCCGGGGCCGGTGCCCCAGGTGATGTGAAAGCGCGGCACCGTGTTTCCTGCGCGCTCCGCCCACTGCACGAGCGGGAACCAGCGCATGCCGAGGCGATGCAGCCATGAGCGCATCTCGCCGGCGGCGAAGTCGACGTAGGCCTCCGCCCATTTACGCGGCCAGGCGTCCTCGTCGCGATCGAACCCGGCGTACGCGAGCCAATCGCGCAGCGCGAGGTCACGCGAATCGCGCACGCCGAGGCGCCGCTGCTCTGGCGTATCGACCATGAAGAGCCCGCCGAAGGACCAGAACGCCTGGCCACCGAGCGATGCCTCCGGCTCCTGCTCCAGCAGGATCACGCGCTTCTTCGCCGCAGCGAGCTCAGCGGTCGCGACGAGGCCCGCGAGACCGGCGCCGACGACGATCGCGTCCGCATCCATCTCGCGACGTGTCAGCGGCGTTCGATGACTGAGCGCAGCTGATGACGGAGACCGCGGGGTGTGCGCACGATGACGAGCTGCACGCCGTCGCACCCGGGGCAGCGCAGCACAACGCCGGGTGCGTACGTGTACGCGCGCAGCGTCGCGAGCGCGTCGCGTCGTCCACAGTCCGGGCACGTGCCAACGGCGGCCGTGAGGTCCGCGCCGAACACTTCGTCGAGCAGACCGCCGACCGCGTTGCCGTCGAGCGTCAGTTCCTCGTTCGCTCGCATCGTCCTCTCCTCCTTCACGTGCCCGTCGGTCCGAATCGCTCGGTCTTGATCCGATCCGCGCGGAGGCTGGCCCGCTCGAGTGACGTCGCCGCCGACTCGACGAGCGGCGTCGGTCCGCAAATGAATGTGAGCGCCGATGCGCCGAACGGCCGGCTTACCTCGGCGAGCATCGTGTCGTCGATCCGGCGCGCGTACCCCGTCCAGCCGGCAGGCTGCGAGCGTGTGAGCGTGTGGAAGATCTCGACCCCGCCGGTCGCGAGGCTGGCGAGCTCCTCGCGGTAGATGACGTCGTCGTAGGTGCGCGAGCTGTAGAGGAGGCGCACGGGTACCTTCGCGCCGACCGCCGCGCGATGGCGAAGCATCGACATCATCGGGACGACGCCCGAGCCGCCGGCGACGAGCAGCACGGGGCCACCGGACGTTGTGGCGTCCCACACGAAGTAACCGCCGATGGGCCCGCGCACCTCGACGCGGTCGCCGGGCACGACGACCTGGTGGAGAAAGGTCGACACCTCGCCGTCCTCGACACGCTCGATCGTCAGATCGATCTCACCCGTGCGTTCGGGCGCGGAGGCGATGGAGTAGCTGCGCTGCGCGCGGTAGCCGTCTGGCGCGGTGAGCCGGAGGTCGTAATGCTGACCCGCCCGATGCTTGATCCAGCCGGGAAGGCTCAGCGTGAAGCTCTTCACCTTCGCCGTCTCGGGCGTGATCTTTGTGATCGTCGCGATCTGCCACTGCAGCGTGTTCACCTAGTCGCCGCTGTAGCGCTCCTCTTTCCACGGATCGCCCCGGATGTGATAGCCGTTCGACTCCCAGAACCCGGGACGATCGCGATCGACGACGCGCAGCGCCCGGAGCCACTTCGCGCTCTTCCAGAAATAGAGATGCGGCACGACGAGCCGCGCCGGACCGCCGTGATCTGGCGGCAGCGGCTTGCCGTCGTACTCGTAGGCGACGAACGCCTGTCCGTTCACCGCGTCGGAGAGCAGGAGATTCGTGGTGTAGCCGCCGTGGCACTCGGCGACGAGTCCGAGCGCGTTCGGTGCCAGTTCGACGTGCTCGAGGAGCGTGTCGACGCTCACGCCGCGCCACCGCATGTCGAGCTTCGTCCATGTCGTCACACAGGAGATGTCTTTCGTGAATTCCTCGGCCGGCAGTGCGAGGAACTCCGGCCAGGACCACTTGACCGGCGCGCGCACGAGCCCAGAAAGCGCGAGCTCCCATGTCGCAAGGTCGATCCGCGGCGTCGGTCCAGCTGAGAGCACGGGGAAGTCCGTCACGAGGTGCTGTCCAGGTGGGATCCGAGCGGCGAGACCAACAGCGGAACGCGGCCGACCGCCAAAGCCGCGGGTCACGAACCGTTCAGCCATGTCGCGCGAGCCTATCGCGCGTGCGCGAATACGGCGCGCGCGGCTATGCGAGGTCGGGGCGCTTCGTGCGGCGCGTCGCCGGGTCGACACCGGCGAACGTGAGGAAGTCGGTCATACGGAATGACGGTCCGGGGCGCTGCAGCGTCGGCGTCCAGCCGGGCTGTTGCACGAGGTACGAGTTCGGATCGGAGTCGAGGAGACCGATGACGACCTCGGCGACGATGCGGCCACCGACGGGTCCGAGGTGGAAGCCGCCGGCGTTCTTGCCGATGTCCGTGTCGGGCACGAGCTGCGCCTCGCGAAGCATGTAGTAGAAGAGCGGCGTGTTGCGCTCGAGCTGCATGTCGTATGCGGTGAGCTCCTCGAGGTCGCCGGCGCTCAAGACCTCCGCGCCGATCGCGCGCGCGATCGCCTGACCTGACGGCATCGACCAGGTGATGTGACGCAGCAGGTTGCGCTGCATCAGCGCGATCGGTGCCTTGTGGCTCGCGATCGCGGCGAGCGGCAACGTGAAGAGCGGAGACGAGATGTGCGTATCCATCTGCTTGTTCGGCTTCACTTCGTTGTCGTTGAAGTTGAAGAACGTCTGCCAGCCGATGAATCGCCGCGGCGCGCGGAAACCGCCACGCAGGTCGCCCGGGTCGACACCGGGCGCGGGCGCGAGGTCGCCCAGGGCCGGATCGAAGATGAGACCGAAGAACGGCTTGCCGCCATCGCCCTTCAAGTTCGCGCGGTACGACGGCCGGACCATCGTGTGGCCGAGACGGAAGCATGCGCCCTGGAACTCCACCGGCATCGTCGCGAGGCCGAGATCAGGCTTGTAATAGCGGCGGCCGCGCGAGAGCACCTCGTCGGTCATCGCCGGTCCGACGAAGAGCGGCAAGAACTCGCTCAGGATCAGCCAGTGGTAGTGCCAGGTGACGAGACGTTTCGCCTCGACGAAGATCGCGGGCGGATCGGTGAGACCCGACGTCTGCCGCACGTAGTCGACGGTGCGGTTGTGGAAAAGGATGAACGCGCAGTGCAGCCCTGAGATCATGAGGTGCTGGTCGGTGCGCGGGTCGGGGATGATCGGCATGAGGTCCGCGTTGCGCGGTAGGTCCTCGAAGACGCCGCCGCTCTCGATGCGCAATTTCAGCGGGTCGTCCTTCTCGTAGTACTGCGGCGTGACGAAGGGACCCAGGCCGTAGATCGTGTCGAGGTCGAAGGCGGCGACATGCGCGTTCTGCGTCGCGTACGGATCCGTCGGCACGCCGAGCGTCGAGCGCGCGTCGAAGGTGATGTCGAGATCCATGAACTGACCGAAGAACGTCACGCCCGCCGTGTGCGTCGGATTGTCCGGGTTCGTCGGCGGGTTGTTGCCGTTCACGCTGCCGTCGGCGATGAGCGCCACCGGGCCGCGATCGAGCGCGTCCTTCGCGTCGAGGAGGCCACCGGGACGGCCTACGTCGCGCATCGCTTCGCGCAGCTGGTCCGTCGCACCCGCGGGCACGATGTCGTGGAAGAACGACTGGAGGTCGGGGAACATCCGGCTGAAGTTGTTCGGGTTGAGCTGGCGATTCACGACGGCGTACGTCGCGCCGGCACCCGCACCGACGACCGCCGCGGCGCCGATGCCGAGGCCGACGCCTTTGAGGAACGATCGGCGGCTCGCGCTCGGCGGAGTCGCGACCGCGGGCCGTGTGTCGCGCGTCTCCGCCACCGCCGCCGCCGCGACTGGCACGACCGTGCCTTGGACGGTGCGCGGCGCAAGTGCCTCGGTCCGTTCAACCTCCCCGACGGAGACGGGGACCGCGGGCGAGATCGCGACGTAGCTGAGGAGCGCCGCGGAGATCGCTGCGAGGCCGACCGTCCCGAGCATGAGATCGAACGGCCACACGATCCCGTAGAACACCCAGATGATCGCGAAGTACACGGACCACATCACGGGAGGGACGGCGAATGCGGCGAGTCGATAGCCGAACGTGTGCGACGCGTCCGGCCGCGTGAGCGCCATGATCGTGTCGAACAGGAAACCGCCGATCGTCCCGGCGACGATCGACCATCCGAGATCGAACGTCGTGAGCCCGCTCATCGCCGCCGACACGACGGTCATGAGGAACGTCGCGCTGCCGAAGGGCAGCTGCCAGCGGCGCAGCGCGAGAAAGAGCGGCGCGAGCAGGATGATGTTCGTCGCGAGGACGCGCGCGACGGCCGTGAACTCCGCCGTGTATCGCACGCGGACGTCCGCCTGCAGCGACGATGGCATGCGTCCGAGCGGCAGCGACGGCGTCCAGTCGAGGAACGCCGACAGCCACTGGAACATGAACGCGGCGACGGCAGTGGCCAGCGTGAGCGAGAGCAGCGTCGGGAAGAGCCGGCGGAACGACGACTCGCGGGGATACCACGCGGGGGCGTACCAGCCGGAGCGAAGACCCGCCGAGACGAGCGCCGCCGCGCCCGCGAAGAGGAGCAGGTGGAACGGCGCGATCACCCGAGCGACGCCGTTCTCCTCACCGAACTCGCTGTGCCACAGGAGATCCCCGAACATCCCGACCATGGCGAGGACGAAGCCCAACATCGCGAGCGGGTAGCGCATCGGGATCCCGAGGAAGCGATGGAAGTACGGCTCGGGACGCACACCCTGAACGAACAGATGCGGGTTGCGCGTGGCGACCCACAGGAACGTCGCGGTGAACCCGGCGTAGAGGAGTGCGTGCCAGACGGTGAAGAAGCTGCCGAGCGCGCCGTTCTGCAGATTGATGTGATTCCAGCCATCGAGGAAGAGGCCGGCGACGAGCGTCGTCGACAGTAGCCCGGTGATGAGGTCCTCACGCCACGGCTCTCGGCGCATAGTGGGCGCGAAGCCTACACAACGCGCGGCGCATCACGAGTCATCTGGATGACGCAGCGAGCGTTGTCGTCGACGCCGGCCAGAGACAGCGCTCGCTCGCCTGACTGTGTGAGGCTGTCCTCACCTCACAGTGCGAGCCGCCGGTACGTTGTAGGAGCGATGCGTCCGCTGACCGATCGCGCCCTGGAGCTCGGCGCCCGCGCTCTCGCGCGGACCGATCCCCATCTCGCCGCAGTCATCTCGCGACGCGGCACGCCGCCGCTGTGGGGGCGCGCGCCCGGTTTTCCGACGCTCGTGCAGATCATCCTCGAGCAGCAGGTCTCACTCGCATCGGGCCGCGCCGCGTTCTCACGCCTCGAGCGGGTCGCGGGCGGCGCGGTCACGCCGCGGCGCGTGGCGCGACTCAGCGAGGTCCGCCTGCGCTCCGCGGGCCTCACGCGTCAGAAGGCGGCGTACATCCGTGCGCTCGCGGTCGCGGTCGTGCGGCGCGAGTTCTCGGTGCGCGCGCTCGCCTCGCTCGAAGACGAACGCGCGCACGCCGAGCTCACCAAGCTCAGAGGCATCGGGCCGTGGAGCGCGGACATTTACCTGCTCATGGCCCTCCGACGGCGGGACGTGTGGCCGCGGCACGATCTCGCGCTCGCGGCCGCGATGCGGGAGGTCAAACGACTGCGTTCACTCCCCTCGCCCGAGCGTCAGCTCGCGATCGCGGAGGCGTGGCGACCTTGGCGGGCGGTCGCAGCGCGAGTGCTCTGGCACCACTACCTTTCGACGCCGCGCCGGAGAATGCGCGCCTAGCATCGCGTCACTGTCATGGTGTGGCCGCTGGACATGCCCGAGGCGCAGGCGACTTACGACCGTCTGTTCCCCTATTACGTCGAGGTCTCCGCGGTCACGCAGCTCCGTCCACGCGGCGAACGCGCCGGTGGCCCGGGCGGACACGCGACGATGTTCATCGGCGGCGCGTCGCGCGACCCGAGCGCCGGCTATCCGAGGCTCAGACTCGCCGACGAGAACGCGACGGACACGGGGACGGGCGTGAGCGTGAATCGCGCGTTCGCGAACGCGAACTGGATCGCGGTGGCGGGACGCGAGATGTTCTTCCACGGCGGAATGCGCGACGACGAGACCCTCGACCGGCGACGTTTCGACGCGGCCCTCGAGCAGGCCGCGCAGGCGGGCTGGTTCGAGGGCGTCGAACTCACGCGGGCCGCCGGGTCGCCACGCGTCGCGGATGTCGAGGCCGTCGTGCGTCACTCCATCGGCACGGACTTCGCTCTCACGTTCGGCCGGACGGTGTACGCGGCACGGCTACCGATGCCGCGGCCCGCGCTCTCCAAGGTGATCGACTACCTGAACGACCTCAACGATCGGGCCGCGTGGCGCGGCTACCAGTGGAACGCCCTCACGAACAATTGCAGCCACGTCATCCACAACGCGCTCGCCGCGGCGGGGGTTTGGGATCCGAAGACCGTGCGCGCCGGCACGACCGTCGACACGATCCTCGATCTTCTGAGCGTCGCGACGGCTGTCGTGCGGCGTCGCATGTCGGACTTCTCGTTTCCGGCAAACAGTTTCGTCCGAGTCTTCGAGGCCGCGAACGAACGGCCCATCGACGACGCGGCTCACGCATGGCGCGACCACGACATCCGACGATCGATCGACGCGGGTTGGCTCGTCACTGGTCCCGGAGGCCTGGTGCGCCGCTATCCGATGCACGACCCTTCGCGCAATGACCTCTTCGCACCGGGTCGCGATCCCGTCCTCGCCTCGGTGCCCCTGCTGTGGGACAAGCGACGCACGTTCGTGGACCTGACGCGCGCCACTCCCGCACACCTCAGCGACCTCGCCGCGAATCTCACCCATTTCCGAGAGCGCTTCGCGCGCGCGCTCGCGCGGGAGCGGCTACAGGGGGATGCGAATTTCGCGACGCGCTACGAGCGCGTCATCGCGTCGGAGCTCGAGCGGACCGATCGGGCTATCGCTTCGATCGCGAACGACGCTGCTTCGACTGCTTCGCTTTCAGCGACACCCGTCGCCGTGACTTCGAAGCGCGCGCCTTCTTGACCGTCTTGGGGTGAAGGCGCTCGGGCAGCACCTTCTTGCCGGTCGAGCGGTTCCACTCCTCGTACTGCTGGTCGGTGATCTTGCCCTCGACAAGGAGCTCCGCGAATTTCCGGCGCTGCGCCTTGCTCTTGAATGGCACGACGCCGAGACGGGCAAGAAGCACGCCGACGCGATACTCGACCGATGAAGGAAGGCGGGCTCGAGGCCGAGAGGCTGTCGCTGAGCGACCTCCTCGACACGCTGCCGGTCCCGGTCATCGTCTACGGCGCCGACGGACGGGTCCTCTTCGCGAATCAGGCACGGAAGGACTTCGCCGGCGACGACGTCGCGACGCTCGACGGCGCCATCGCGCGCACCGCGCCTGCGACGGAGGACGGCCAGATCTTGCCGCGCGAGCGGCTCCCTGCGCTGCGCGCG
>Ga0209058_1000722_pt1 | contig 28953 bp, 31 predicted proteins | sample GraSoiAngelo_147_FD_185904 | JGI IMG/M metagenome (GOLD analysis project Ga0209058, IMG submission 185904) | Grasslands soil microbial communities from the Angelo Coastal Reserve, California, USA - 14_1009_05_40cm (SPAdes) (version 2) | ecosystem: Environmental > Terrestrial > Soil > Grasslands ... | reverse complement strand
GCAGTCTGATTCAAGGCATTTTTGACCGAAGTCGGCGACAGCATTGTGGAAGGTGGACGAAGCAACGGACACACTCAAGCACCGGCGATGCACACGACAGCGCGTGTCCTTTCAAAAAAACCCTTCAGAGGTGGTCTGGTGTTTCGAAGATGGAATGACTTTCCGCTATCAACCTTCTTGCAGATCACAAGCACGCCATCCACAATCGGCGTTGTGAGGTCGTTATCGAGTCACCGATTTATCGCAGCTTGCTTGCTCGTTTCTTTCTGCCTTATCACCGGTTGTAGAGGCAATGCCCGCCATATTGTTGGCACCTGGCGGGTCGGCGGCGATCCAAACGCGATAGTTTGGGAATTCTCCAGTGATGGATCGCTCGTGATTGGCACGACTCGCGGCCGCTACAGCTTCGGAGACAACAACCGGATTAAGATTGAGACGTCAATCGCTACTTCTGTTTATCAGATGGAACTTGTCGGCGACAAGATCACTTTAAAGGAACCTAACGGTTCAAAGCTCGTGTTGACGAGAGTTAAGTAGATCACGGCTGCTGCGCTGGCTTCGATTCGTGCGTTGTAAATAACCAGACCGACCGGAATCCACAAATATGGAAAACCCCGAACCTGGCGAAGTTCCGCTAGCCCGCCGGCTTGGCCCGTTCGACGCCACCATGATCGTAATGGGCGGAATTATTGGCGCGGGAATTTTTGTGAACCCAGCGGTCGTGGCCCGCAATGTTCATACACACCTTCTCGTACTGGGTGCCTGGTTGATCGGCGGAATGATCGCTTTGATTGGCGCATTTGTTTACGCCGAGCTCGCCGCGCTGCGGCCTCCCGTTGGTGGCCAATACGCTTACTTGCGCGATGCCTACCACCCCATCGTCGCTTTCTTGTACGGTTGGACTCTCCTCCTCGTCGTCCAGACGGGCGGAATGGCAGGCGCAGCCATCATCTTTGGTCGTTACTTCTGCGAACTATTCGGCCTTTCCATTTCCGAACAATTGATTGCTACTCTGGCGCTCGCGATTTTGACCGTGATTAACTGTCTCGGTGTCCGCGCTGGAAGCAATGTGCAAAACGCGTTGATGTTAATTAAACTGGTGGCGATCGCGTTGCTGATTGGCGTTGGATGTTTCGGTCCGGCCAAAACCAATCCCGCAGGAGTGGAGTTGCCGGCCGATTCCGGCGGTTTCGCCGGACTGGCGCGAGCCATGGCGCCCGTTCTTTTCGCCTATGGCGGCTGGCAGACGGCAAGTTTTGTCAGTGGCGAAATGCGCGATCCACGCCACGATCTGCCACGCGGATTACTTATCGGGGTGATCGGTGTAATTCTTTGCTATGTTCTCGTTAGCTATTCGTGCCTGCGCGCATTAGGGGTGGCGAACCTCGCGCGCACAAATGTCCCCGCTTCTGAAGTGATGCGCCATGCTTTCGGCGAGCGCGCTGCGCAGCTGATTGCAGCCGGGATCGCGATTTCGACGCTTGGGTTCCTCAGCCAGAGCATTCTGACGGCTCCGCGAGTCTACTACGCCATGGCGCGTGACGGCATCTTCTTTAAAGCCGTCGGCTATCTTGATCCGAGGACGCGTGTGCCAACGGTAGCAATCGTCCTTCAGGGCGTTTGCGCGGCGGCGATCGCGCTTACTGGCAAGTATGATCAGATTCTCAATTACGTCGTTGCGATCGACGTGCTCTTTTTTGGACTGACTGGCGCTTCGTTACTAATCTTTCGGGCGCGTCTTCAGGAGAAAGGGGAGGAGCATCTTCGGGTTCCGTGGCATCCAGTTACCACCAGCGTCTTCGTCCTTGCCTGCTGGGCCATTTCAATTAGCACCTTTGCGCAGTTCCCGTGCAACGCGGGCATCGGCGTTGGTATTCTTGCTGCCGGGGCGCTGATCTATCCGCTTTGGCGACGGTCGCCAACACCACGCGAGGATTGACTCCTCGCCGTATGTTATCCAAGTATTCCCTCATGTTATGCCTGCGCTTGATGGAAGACTCTACCTGGCTACTTCAAATCCTGGTCTCGGCCTTTCTCGCGATTCTCTTTTTGCAATCGGGAATTGATAAAATCGCGGATCGGCACGGGAATCTTGAGTTTCTCCAAGGTCATTTCGCCAAGAGTCCATTAGCCGGAATGGTTCCGTTCCTCGTAACCGTTGTCACTGTGCTGGAAATCGTCTCGGGTGCCCTGAGCGCGATTGGCTGCGTGATAATAATTCTTACTCGTGATCCCACGGTGGCCTTCTACGGCGCGATTATCTCGGCAATCTCAATCGTCGCACTGTTCTTCGGTCAGCGAATGGCGAAGGATTATGCCGGGGCCGCTGTTCTGGTTCCATATTTCCTGCTTACGCTTGTCGCGATCTATTCGCTCGCACTGCACTGAGGCGCGTTTCGGGGAGGGCACGGCGAAGGTGCAAGCAATTGTTGGCGAACGCGCTAACAACCTAACGATTAACCGGGCATCGACACAAGGCTTGAGCGCAATAACAAATGAAACAGCCGGCACCTCGGACTAAGCTTTCCAATTTCGGCGTCGGCCTCCTCGTACATCCCCAGTTCGGCATAGCCTTCAGCAGCTCTCAAACATCGTAGATCATTCAGTTCCGACGCGTCAAGTTCCAGAGGCACCAGCAATCCTCTCACTTCGTCATTCATAATCCCCTCCATAACTAATTCGGACGGGGAGTCTCCCGTGATTGTTCGATTTTTTCGGTCTGGAAATGAGTCAATTTGGCCCTAAGCGACAGGGTCCGCGCATCTTGAGATGGATCTGGTAAAAAGAACGCGCATTTCATAAATCTAAAAGCTCGCTGCACGCATTACGCGGACGAGCGGATCCACGCGTCTGCCCTGCAGGTGAAATGGGTTTTGCAATCAAATCCGTGTAATCCGTGTGATCCGCGGTTAAATTAGAAAATGCCAAGAACAAGCGCTGGTCTGTTAATGTTCCGAAGATCGGGTGACACACTGGAGGTTCTCTTAGCTCATCCAGGCGGACCGTTTTTTCGGAACAAGGACGATGGTGTTTGGACGATACCCAAAGGCGAAGCTGAACCGGACGAAGACTTGCTGAACCGGGCGCGAACGGAGTTCGAAGAAGAGGTGGGAATTCCTGCGAACGGCGATTGGATCGATCTCGGATGGGTAAAGCAGAAAGGCGGCAAAACGGTTTACGCCTGGGCCTTCGAGGGAAATTTGCCAGACAATTTCCAGGTTTGCTCGAACAATTTCGAGATGGAGTGGCCGCCGCGCTCGAGAACGATGCAAAGTTTTGCAGAAGTCGATCAAGCCTGCTTTTTTTCACTGGAAGAGGCGAGGCTCAAATTGAAAGCAGCGCAAACGCCCTTCCTTCACCGCCTGGTGGAGGTGCTCAAACAGGGAGCACGCAGCAGCGAGCAGGGAAGCAAAGAGCAAAGAGATGACCGATGACCTGTGAGCAACCTTGGATCTATCAAACCTGCTCAAACCTTCGCGACATGTTGTAGCCGGGATCGTTGATCCCGGCACGTCAGACGTCACCGGCATCACCGATGCCGGCTACAAGTTATACTTTCGCCCAGTCGTTGTATTATTAGCCACCTAGCAATGCCAAGACCGTATTTTCTTTTCGCACCCGGGGCGGGCGCGCCATCGACGCATCCTTGGATGCAGAAGTGGAAACATTATTTGGAATCCATCGGTGAGGTGGCGCTGTTTGATTACGATTATATGCACGGGGGAAGGAAACGCCCCGATCCGCCGCCACAACTTATCGCTGCGCATCGATCCGCGTTAGCCGAGGCCCGCGAGAAATCGTCCGGGCCAATTTTCCTGATCGGCAAAAGCATGGGCGGACGAATCGGCTGCCATGTTGCGCTCGAAGAAAAAGTCGCGGGCCTCGTTTGTCTCGGTTATCCGCTCTGCGGCGGGGGCGATCGGACAAAATTGCGTGACAAGGTTCTACACGAGTTACAAACGCCAATTCTCTTTGTCCAGGGAACGCGTGACCCGCTTTGCCCGCTCGACCTTCTCGACGAAGTCCGGTCGCAAATGAAGGCACCTAATTTCCTTCATCTGGTCGAGGATGGAGACCATTCTTTACGCCTAACGAAGCGCGGACTTCAAGCAGCGGGCGAAACGCAGGACGACTTCGATCGAAGGATTCTGGCCGCGATTGGCACGTTCGTGAAAGAAAAACCATGCCGATCGCTCGGCGACTTGAACGCTGGTTGAAAACCTCAGCTCTCTCAGCTCCCGTATTTAAAGGAGACCAGCACTCGCGCGCGGTAGGCTCCGATCTTGCCGTTCTCAACTGTCATGTCGAGTTTCACAATCTCGGCGACGCGTAAGTCACGCAGTGATCCAGCGGCGGTCTCCACCGCATTTTTCGCTGCATCTTCCCATGATTTCGAGCTCGTGCCGACCAACTCCACCACTTTATAAACTGAATCCGCAGATCCCGCTTTCTTGGCCATAATGTTTCCTTTCTGATTTGCTTGGTCCAATCAACTGTTTTGCAACGGTTTTTGTCAACAATTACAATCCGGCTTTTCAAAAGCGATGGGACTTTCGGCGGCGAGACGGTCAAGCGCGCGAGCGTGGATTGCTCCCGCGCACGTTGTGCAAACCAACCAGACACCCGACTAGGGCCACTAAATAGAACTGTCCCATTACTGCTTCCAGAATTGTCATGGTTCGCGCTGCCGGTGAGCGTGGAACGATGTCGCCATAGCCGACGGTAGTCAGAGTCATAAAGCTGAAATAGCGCAGTTGCAGAATCCGGCCGACGTAATCATTGCGGGCGACTTCGCTGGTAGCGGCAAACGATTGTGGCTGCAGCTCCAGAAAAAGCGAGTAAACAAAGGTCCAGCCGTATCCAAGCAGCATATAGACGCAAATCGCGGCAAAGATTTTATCTGAGGTAACCCGGCCACTGCCTAGAACCTAGGAAAGGATAGTTACACAGAAGAAAGCGACGAGAACGATAATGGATGAGTGGGAAATGAGCAGGGCCCAAGGTTGCGGGAAAGCGACGAGCAGTGCGGTGCCAACGATTGTGATTGCCGACAACACGACCGCAATGGCGAACAAGTGCTTTCGTTCACTAAGGGCGTAGGAGCCGGCCACCAGCACTGCGACTGAGATCACGTTCATGACCAGGATGCCATGATGCAATGGGACGACGAAGGGAGCGACGACAAAGAGCAGGAGAATCGAAATCAGCAATGCCAAATGTCGCCAGCGGTATTCGCCCGCGGGCAACAGCTGCCAAGCACAACTCTCCTTCAAGAACTCAGTGGCAAAAAGGTGCCCGGTTGTGGCGCGGGCTTGTTGCCATTGAGACTGAGGTAGGTGTATTCCTGCAGAAGCCGCTCGTAATCGGAAAGTAGCTTCATCGCGTCGTTCGGTTTCAGTCGATCAGTTTTAATCGCGGTATCGACCTGTGTTTTGAGAAGACGCATTAGCTCAACCTTGTCCCACTGTGTCATGGCGAGAACTTCGCCGATGGTGCTGCCTTCGATCACTTCTTCGATGTACCAGCCGGATTCTTCGTCCGGGTCGAGAAAGACATGCACTTCGGTAACGCGTCCAAACAAGTTGTGCAGATCGCCCATGATGTCCTGATAAGCGCCAACCATGAAGACGCCGAGATAATAAATTTCTCCGGGATTAATTCGATGAAGCGGTAGGGTATCTCGAACATCCAGTAGGTCGATGAACTTGGAAACCCTGCCATCAGAGTCGCAGGTAATGTCCACGATGGTGCCGTTGCGCTCGGGCGCCTCGGTCAGGCGGTGAATTGGCATGATGGGAAAGAGCTGGCCCAGTGCCCAATGATCAAGCAGCGATTGAAAGACGGAAAAATTGCAGATGTATTGATCGCCCAGCGAAGTTTCGAGCTCCTTTACTTCGTCCGGGATAAATCGCAGACCGCGATGCATGCCAACGATCTGAGTGGCCAGTTGCCAGTAAACAGCGTCGATTTTTGCTTTTGATTCCAGATCGAGCAGGCCGAGGTCGAACGTTTGTTGGGCTTCTTCCTTGATTTGCTGGATGTCGTGCAAACTTTCCAACCGGTTGCCGCGCTTAAGCCGTTGCTTCACTTCCAGAATATCGCCCACCAGTTTATGGTCTTTCTCGGTCGCGCCGATCTTCGTTTTCCCGGCGGTCTTTTCGATCGAGCTGAATGCTTCCACTACCAAAACCGAATGATGGGCGACAATGGCGCGCCCGCCTTCGCTAACGATTGCTGGATGCGCGACGCCTTCGGAATCGCACACAGCCATGATGTTCCAGACAACGTCGTTGGTGTATTCCTGAAGCGAATAGTTTGTTGAGCTATCGAAAGTAGAACGCGAGCCATCATAGTCTACTCCGAGACCACCTCCAACATCGAGATATTCCAACTCGTGGCCGAGTTTCGCAATCTTGGAGTAATAGCGTGCCGCTTCGCGCACGGCGCGTTTGATCGTCGAGATGTCGGGAACCTGTGAGCCAACGTGGAAGTGGACCAGCTTCAGGCAATGCGCCAGCCGCTCACTCTTCAACATCTCGCTGGCGGTAATGAGATTGACGGTATCGAGTCCAAACTTCGCGTTCTCGCCTCCGCTGGTCGTCCATTTGCCCGCGCCTTTGCTGGTCAAACGAACACGAATGCCAATAAGCGGCTCGACCCCAACTTCCTTGGAAGTCCGGATGGTCTGCTCTAGCTCTTCCAGCTTTTCGACCACGATGATGACCTGCTTGTCTAGCTTACGCCCCAGCAGCGCGATCCGAATAAAAGCCGGATCCTTGTAGCCATTGCAAATGACCAAGCTCTCTGCGTCCTTGTGCATAGCCAGGGCAGCGACCAACTCCGGTTTGCTTCCGGCCTCCAAGCCAAAGTGAAACGCCTGGCCGGCATCGACGATCTCTTCGATCACTTCGCGCAGTTGATTGACTTTGATCGGGAAAACGCCGCGGTATTTACCGCGATAGTTGAATTCCGTGATCGCGTTTTCGAAAGCGCGGTTAACAGATTCGACGCGGTGCCGGAGCAAATCCTGAAAGCGGATGACAAGTGGAAAGGGGAGCCCGCGCGAACGCGCTTCGTTAACGACTTCAAGAATGGGAATGGCGGCTCCATTCTCCCGCAGCGGCTTCGCAACGACGTTGCCATCGGCGTTGATGGAAAAGTAACCGGTTCCCCAACCCTCGACGTTGTAGGTGGCGTTTGCCGCCTCCAGGTCCCAATCGTTTTTCGTCATTTCGTCAGCGGCTGCAAAGCGGACAATTGTTGATCCGGCGGAACATGCAAGGTCGATTCAAAAAAAACCAGCAGCAGATCTCTGGCCGTTTCCGTGTGGCGAGGGGATCCGGGAAGCGCAGGCTGCCAGCCTGCAATCGTCGGCAGCTTGCCGACGATGTTGTGTTTGGCAAGGCTGCCAAACACCGCAGGCAAGGTCCGAGCCGGACGGCGTTCCTGCGCTCTCCAGAAACAATCATTCCCGCTCTTGGCGCTAAAGGCATACGTGCGAAACGTTGGTCGGGCGCGGCGGTGCGGCTGGGAGCAGCTTGTTTTTCGTCCTTCCATCGGTACCGTCACGCAGTGAACAAAACGGTCATTGAAGTACATGTTCGCGCCGTACTCCCAACCAGTGGCGGTTGCGCAGTTTTCATCGGGAATAGCGACAAAGTTTTCATCGTTTACGTCGATCAAACGGTCGGGAGCGCGATCACAATGTTCATGCGCGAGATGTCGAAAGAGCGACCGTTGACGCATGATTTGATGGCGCATTTGATGACGGCGGTGGGCGCGCGTGTCGAGCGAGTGATCATCAACGATCTAAAGAACGCGACTTATTATGCGCGCATGATCATCGCCGCGGAGAATGAGCTGCAGCAGAAAAAAATCATCGAGCTCGATGCGCGGCCAAGCGATTGCATCGCGATGGCGACGCAACAAAAGGCGCCCATTTATGTGAGCCAGGAGGTCTGGGACGAGGTCGAGGACATGAGCGATGTCCTTCGCAAAATGGAAGAGGAAGGCCTGAAGCCGGAAATCGATCCGGAATCGGAGGCGACGGAAGAGGAGTGACGCGATCTTCGATCGCGCGGGTTAAAAGGGGTTGAAGCGGGGAAGCGTAAAAAATTAAACCGTTAAATTGTTAAACGGCAGCCGTCATCCCGAGCGAAGTCGAGGGATCCCGCGATGGAATCTTTAAGGTAACTTTACGGGATCCCTCGACTTACGCTCAGGATAACAAAGATGGAGCTTAGCCGAGCAACTCGCCATAGCGTTCGCGCGCAAGTTGCAATGACCGCTCCAGAATTGCGGTCGGCGTATCGAGCAAAAGTACTTCCTCCACTAATTTTTCACATTCCTCGCGCGAGACATTGCGAATAGCGGATTTCACTCGTGGCACCAACGCCGGGCTGACACTCAATTCGTCTACTCCGAGTCCGAGCAGAAGAGGCGTCAGCTCGATCTCGCCCGCCATTTCGCCACAAACTCCAAACCAGATCTGATGTTTGCGAGCCGCATCGGCAACCATCTTGATCAAACGTAGAACAGCCGGATGCGACGGTTCGTAAAGATGCGCGATGCGCTCGTTCACACGATCGACGGCAATGGCGTATTGAATGAGATCGTTCGTGCCGATGCTGAAGAAATCCACTTCGGGCGCGAGTGATTCCGAGCAAATCGCAGCGCTCGGAATCTCGATCATGGCGCCGATCTGCATTTCAGCATTGAACGGGATCTTGGCCGATGCGAGTTCGTTTTTGCATTCGTCCAACACTTCGAGGGCCCGATGCAATTCCGCTTTTCCGGAAATCATCGGAAACATCAATTTGACATTGCCGAGCTCGCTCGCGCGCAGGATGGCGCGCAGTTGCGGCTTGAAGACTTCAAGATGCTCGAGGCAAAAGCGGATGGCGCGCCAACCCAGAAAAGGATTAAGTTCGTCGCTCACATCGATTCCGCCCGCGATCTTGTCGCCGCCAAGATCGAATGTTCGAATGATGAGCGGATGGGGCCGGACCGATTCGGCGACGCGCCGATACGTCTGGTATTGCTCCTCTTCGCCCGGCAAGGAATCGCGATCGAGATAAAGAAATTCGGTGCGATACAGCCCGATTCCCTCTGCGCCGTTAGCCGATACGCTCGTAACATCATCCGGCAACTCAATGTTTGCTGACAAAACAATGTGATCACCATCCCGGGTCGTGGCCGAACGCTCACGCAGCACCGCGAGTTCCTTCGAAACTTCCGACTGCCGGACTTCGACCTTGCCATAATAGGCGATCGTTTCCGGCGATGGGTTGACGATGAGCAATCCGGTATAGCCATCGAGCAGCGCCATCACGCCGCTCTCAACTTTTTCCGTAACATCATGCAGGCCGACGGCGGCAGGGATGGTGAGTGAGCGCGCCATGATCGCAGTGTGGGAAGTGCGGCTGCCGAGGTCGGTCGCGATGCCAAGAACACGATCGCGATCCAGCGAGGCCGCGTCCGAGGGGGTGAGATTGTGCGCGACCAAAATGTGGACTTCGCCCGGCAGGGGCATTATTTTGGGCGCTTTGCCTTGCAAATTGCGTACGACACGCCGCATCACGTCCTGGATATCGAGGGCGCGTTCGCGCAAATAGGGATCGTCGATCTGCCCGAGGGTCTCGGCGTACTTCGCAGCGACGTCATGGAAGATCGCTTCCACGTTGACCCGATCGCATTCGAGCTTGCGCAAGACCTCGTCGATCAAGGTGCGATCTTCTACTACCAGAAGATGGGCATCGAAAATCCCCGCGTCTTTCGTCCCGATCGCCTCCGCGATCTTCTGCTGCATTTCGAGAATTTGAATGCGTGTCTGGACCAGCGCCGATTCGAAGCGAGCGATCTCTGCCGGAATTTGCGAGCCTTCAATCCGGTAACGCTCGATTTCCTCGAACTCGTCACGCATGACTTGAATGTTGCCGCGGGCAATCCCAGGCGACACCCCCACGCCGTGAAAACGGGTTTCGGCCGACTCGTCAATCATTGGAGGGAGAGTAGCGCGGATGTCAACAAAGGAACACAGGCTTTCTAGCCTGCGCGCCAAACAGGCATTCCCGCCTGTTACACCATCCAATCGCAGCGGGCTAAAAGCCGCGCTGGGCGCACAGGCAAGGAATGCCTGTGTTCCGCCGCGACCTGGGATCAATCTTCATTGAAGCGCCCGTTGATCAGCGCTTCGATTTCTTCGAGCGCGCGCGCAGCATCGGGTCCTTCGCAACGAATCTGCAATTTCGATCCCTGGCCCGCCGCCAGCATCATCAGGCCCATGATACTCTTGCCATTTACTTCTTCACCCTCCTTTTTCACCCACACCTCGGCGCGAAACCGACTCGCCACCTTAACGAAAAGGGCGGCGGGCCGCGCGTGCAAACCGAGCCGGTTCGCGATCGTGATTTCCTTCTCGGCCTTTTGCGCGGAGGCGCCGGCGCCAGTTTTTCGATTAAGCAATCCCATCGGGATTTTTCGTCTCCATTAAATGGAGCAGCTTTGTATTGAATTCCAACGCCGCATTACTGCCGAGGCTCTTCAATTTTTGGTCCATTGCCGCGACCTCAATCAAGCGCGCCAAATCGCGGCCTGGCCGAACTGGAATCGTGACGTGCGGCACTTTGATATCCAGAATTTCATAAAACTCGCGATCGAGCCCGGTGCGGTCGACTTCCTCCATTTCATTCCAATCTCTTAACGTCACCACCAAATCGAGTCGTTTCTCCACCCGGATCGCGCCGATGCCGAAGACCGATGCCACATTAATTATCCCGATCCCGCGCACTTCCATGTGATAGCGCGTCAGGTCCGGCGCCGTCGCCATCAATTCTCGCCCCTCCAACGAAGTGATCCGAGTCACGTCGTCCGCCACCAAGCTGTATCCGCGTTCGATCAATTGCAGCACGCTCTCGCTTTTGCCGATGCCGCTTACACCGCGAATGAGAACGCCGACGCCAAGAATGTCTACCATGCTGCCGAATTCGGTCACCGTCGGAGAAAAATCGACTTCCAGCGCGATAGTAGCGGCATTGATAAATTTCATCGTGATCATCGGCGTGCGAAAAATGGCGATTTCTTCATCCGCTGCCACTGCCATCATGGGGTCGTCGAGATGCGCTCCCCGCGAAATCACCACACACGGGATTTTTTGTTCGCACAAAGCGCGGAACCGTTTCACCCGCAATTTGGGCGAAAGGCTCTTAAGATAGGTATTCTCGGCGGCGCCCAGCACCTGCACGCGTTTCTCGGCGAAATAAACGAAGAACCCGCTCAAGGCGAGGCCAGGCCGGTTAATGGTCGGCTCGCGGATTTTCCGGTGAAACCCGACGCGCGGACCTTCCAATCGCAGCGCCAACTTCTCGCCGTGAGTATTAAAAAAACTTTCCACGGTTACGACGGGCACGCTTTTGCGTTGATCGCTGGCGGAAGTAATCGTTTGCGTGTTCGGGCCGTCAGGCATAACGGAATCAACGTTTACCTTGTCGCGGCGGGAATAACAAGGAGCGGCGGTTTCCAAACCGCCGAGCTACCACAAATGGCGTTTCACAGAAACACGGTTTTCTGGGGGAGCGTAGCCTGCAATCGTCGGCAGCTTGCCGACGATGTTGTGTTTGGCAAGCTGCCCGCGCTCCCCAGATTCCCAGAAAAACGATGTTCGCTTTCGTTGCCGAATCGAGTTCCTTTGCCGGATGATCCACCAGAGTTCGCGGCTTCGCTTCGCGATTACATTCGCTTTTGCCACTTCGCTAATCTCTGCGACCGGCTCGATCCTGGCGGCTCCGGTTGAGCAGAGCCCACCTCCGGTTACTCCCACGCCGGAAGCAAAGCCTTCTCCTGCCATTATCTTATCCCCACCCGCAACTCCCTCCAAAGCGGTCGAGAACTCGGTTGTAAAAATCTTCGCAACCCTTCGCCTGCCTGATCCGAGTAAGCCTTGGACAAAAAAAGAGCCCAGCGAAATCACTGCCAGCGGGGCCGTGATCAGCGACAAACGTATTTTGACCAACGCGCACGTTGTCCAATACGCCAGCGAAGTGCAGGTCCAGGCGAACCAGGCGGGGGACAAGCTTCCCGCGACGGTGAAGGCAGTGGCGCCGGGAATGGATCTCGCCATTCTCGAATTGGAAGACAAGAAATTTTTCGATTCGCATTCGCCGTTGCCATTTAAGAAGTCACTGCCGGACTCCAAGGACCCGGTGATGGTCTACGGATATCCCACTGGCGGGGCCAGTCTCTCGATCACCAAAGGAATTATCTCTCGGATCGAGTTCACCGGTTACAGTCTCTCGACCCTTGGACTAAGGATCCAAATTGATGCCGCAATTAATCCCGGCAATAGCGGCGGCCCGGCGGTAGTTAATGACGAGATAGTCGGGATCGCGTTTAGTCATCTGCAGTCGGCGCAGAACATCGGCTACATCATTCCAGTAGAGGAGATCGAGCTATTCCTACAAGACATTGCCGACGGCCATTACGATGGAAAGCCAACCATGTACGATGATCTCCAGACCCTGGAGAACCCGGCCCTGCGCTCTTTTCTGCATCTGCCGGAATCTTTGCAAGGGATGATTGTTCACCGCCCGTTCGATTCGGCGGCGAGCTATCCACTAAAGGAATGGGATGTAATCACGAAGATCGGTGATGTACCAGTCGACGATGAAGGTATGATCAAGATTGGAGATACTCTTCGGATCCGTTTCCCCTACATGGTTCAGAAACTGGCGGCCAAGAACATCGTTCCGCTTACTGTTTTTCGGGGCGGAAAGGAATTGAAGATAAACCTGCCAGTATTGCGGCAGCGTCCATTGGTCATTCCGGAGCTAAAAGGAAGCTACCCTTCCTACTTTGTTTACGGACCGATGGTTTTCTCTGAAGCGACGATGGACTTGATTGCTATCGCCCAGAAAAATCGCGAGACTGGCGCAATAATTGGCCTGCTCACTTATATCGGGAGTCCCTTGATCGCCAGAATAGGCGACAAGCCGGCATTTCCAGATGAACGATTGGTCGTCGTGCCCTGTCCATTTTTCCCGCACCGGCTCTCAAAAGGATATGGAAACCCCGCCTGGCAGGTATTGAAGACCGTTAACCATCAACCAATTAAGAACTTGGCTCATCTGGTCGAGGTTCTGAGAGATTTAAAGGATGAATTTGTTACTTTTGAGTTTAATACTCGCTCCAGTGGCGAATCATGTGTTTTTCCCAGGGCCGAAATGGTCAGCACGACCGAAAATATTCTGAATGATAATGGAGTCCGTTCTCAGGGTTCCGCTGATGTGATGAAAATCTGGACAGCTAAGACTACTGATCACTGATTACAGACTACAAACTACAGACAACAGACAACAGACTACAGGCCATGACCTCCCTCTCACGTTTCACCTCTCACTTCTCACACCTCCGCTTTTTGTTACCGCTTCTCGCGATCATGCTCATCCCTGCTACCAGGATCACCGCCACCGCAGAAGAGGAGGAAGCAACTCCTTATTATGGCGACTGGGAAAATGCGCATGGCGATAAGCTTCAGATAACGAGCGGGAGTATTCAGGTGAATGAGGAGAAGCCCATCCGTTATGATGATATTACCGAGGACAGCGACGGCAGCTTCTTCGTTCTTCAGCTTAAGGAGCAGAGTGAGTCGAGCTACTTCGAGGGCAAATTCCTTCGCCTCGCTTTCGGCAAAGATCCCGATCGCTTCACCATGTCGATCTACAAAACTTTAGAGGATGCCCTGAAAAAACAAAACGAGGTCAAGCACGTCGAATGGTCCGCACCGCCGGAGGAAGATGAGGGTGAACCTGAGGGTGAACCTGAGGAGTAACACGCGAAAACAGCTAGCTGCCTGAGACTCGTTAGAGCCGATAATCGCGCGAGATCGGGTGGATCGCGCAGACCGTTGCTCGATGCAAATAGGAATGCACCCTCGGCGCCTTAATTAACGTCGCTCGGTGGAGCCGTTTCGACAGGCTCAAGGCCCTGAGTTTGCCGAAAGGCGGCCTTGTGCAAGTGATAGATCGGCGGGCAAGATGCCCACCGGCCCCACAGACAAGATGGCTATGCTACATGCGGAATCGTTCGCCCAGATATAACTGGCGGCTAATCGGATCATTGATGAGGAAATCCTTAGAGCCTTCGCTTTCGACCCGGCCTTCATAGATCAAGTAGGCGCGATCGACAATCGATAAGGTCTCGCGCACATTGTGGTCGGTGATGAGAATGGCGAGACCGGACTTCCGCAGGTTCACCACAATTTGTTGCACGTCATAAACCGCAATCGGGTCCACCCCGCTGAATGGTTCGTCGAGCATGAGTAAACTTGGGCTGGTCACGAGCGAACGCGCAATGGTGAGCCTACGTTTTTCCCCACCGCTCAAGGTCAATGCCGTGTTCTTTGCGATTTTCTCGATTCCGAATTGATGCAGCAAATGATCGCAACGCTGTCGCCGCTCGTGTTTGCTCAGGGGCAAGGTTTCCAGAATCGCCAAGATATTTTGTTCCACCGTCATTTTGCGAAAAATCGATTCTTCCTGCGGCAAGTAGCCCATGCCCAATCGCGCCCGCTTGAACATCGGGAAAGTGGTCACGTCTTGATCGCGAAAAATGACGCTCCCACTGTTTGGGCGGACGAGACCGACGATCATATAGAATGTCGTCGTTTTGCCCGCACCGTTAGGTCCCAGTAGGCCAACGATCTCGCCGGCCTTGACGTTAACGTTGATCCCATTCACCACGGCGCGGCCACCGTAAATTTTGACCAGCTCGCGTGTGGCCAAAACATCCGGAGGCACGGTTGTTTTCGCGCTGATCGGTGAAGGTGCAGCGGTCGTGCTAATCATGGTTTCGGCGACGGCGTCGGCGATCCCGCTTTTTCTTCCTTTGGTTCCTGGCGTATTTCGGTCCGACTCGGGCCATGGGTATTGAGGTGTCCGTCCTGATTGATAACCATGACCGTCTCGGAGCTGGTCGCAATGTGCAAGTTCAATCCCTGCTGGACTTTGGGCATGCCTGTCAGCTCGACGCTGCCATCGTTTGCAGTATAAACGGCATGCTCGGAGCGTCCGACGGCGTGCGTCGGCGGACCGCCGTTCGGATCTGGCCGATCACGCACCACGCCGACGTTTCCCTCCGCGATGGCTTTCTCCAGTCCCTGCTCTTCCCCTTTGTGTAAATAAACCGTTAGCTTGTCCGATTGCAGATTGAATCGCGGATCGAACACTTTCACGTGGCCGGTAAAAACACCAACGTTCTTACCCGAATCGAAAGATGCTTCATCCGCATAAATTTCGGTCGTGATCGGACCTTCGTTTTTCGATTCGGTCCCGAAAGGATTTTTGTTAGTCTCGTCGGCTTTCTTTTTCGGCGAACTGGATGGTTTGGAAGTTTGTGCCGTGGTGACGACCTCGGTTTGTGCAAAAGCACTAATTGCGCAGCCCAGGATTGCGAAAGCGATCAGCCTCATGGCGATTTCTGCGGCCTCAATTTGGATTGATCGGTGATCACCATTTTCACATTGCCAGTGATGGTTCCCAGTCGCGCCGCGGTGTCAAAGCGGGCGGTGTCGCCCGCGATCTCGAAATCGGCGCGTTTAATCGTCGTTCGTTGCGGCGAACTGAGGACACGCGTATTCAAGTCCAGCACGGAGTCTGCCATCGCGATCTGAAGATCGATCTGATTGTCCTCCGTGTAAGTGGTGATGTTCAACTCACGAAATTGCATGTGGTCCTGATCGACGCGTCGCGCAGTGCCAGCGACGAACCGACCGCGCAAATGTCCATTTTCATCAATATCGGGCAAGACGAGTCCTTTTGCTTCATGGCCGATGGGGAGGGGAACCTGGCCGGCTGATCCCGGGCTGGGAGTAGCCGACTGCGCCGGTGTTTCTTGGTCCTTGTTCTTCTTTCCGCCATGCTTTTTCGATTGCTGCGCGAAATCGGCCGGCCCGACGAGAAAACTTGCGCCGATCAGACCAAAAAAAAGCGCGCGCTGTGCGCGCCCGTTACGAAACGGCAGCATGAACAGTTTTTAACACGCGAAGAACCTTCGGCAAATTTTTTAGGGGCAACTGGTTTGGACCATCGGACAAGGCGCATGCCGGATTTTCGTGCACTTCCATAAAAATGCCGTCGCATCCGGCTGCCATGGCCGCGCGCGCCAGCAAAGGCGCGAGGTCGCCGTCGCCCGAAGTAGAGTCGCCGGCGCCACCGGGGCGTTGCACGGAATGGGTGGCATCAAAAATCACGCGGTAGCCGGCTTCACGAATCCAGGCCAGCGAGCGGAAGTCTGCCACGAGATTATTATAACCAAAGGTGGTGCCACGTTCGGTGAACAGGAATTGTTTCGTGCCAAAATTCTCCAACTTCTCCGCGATGTTTTTCACGTCCCAAGGGGCAAGAAATTGACCTTTCTTTACGTTGATGGCACGGCCGGTCTCCGCAGCCGCGCGCAGCAAATCGGTTTGCCGGCAAAGGAAGGCGGGGATTTGCAGCAAATCGATGAATTCGCCCGCGATTTCCGCCTCGGCTGGCGAATGCACGTCCGTTGTGACCGGAATTTTTAGCTCCCGGCCGATGGAAGCGAGGATTTGGCATCCGGCGCGCGCGTCAATTCCGCGAAATGATTTCACCGAGGTGCGATTGGCTTTGTCGTAGGACGCCTTGAAAATGAATGAGACATTTTCTGCGGCACAAATCTTCGCGATTTTTTGCGCCATCCGCCGCACGAATTTTTCCGATTCGATGACGCACGGCCCGAGGATAAATGCAGGCTCGCGCCCGCCGACGGTGACGTTTCCGATGCGCAGCTTGTTCATATTGAAATGCGTGATTGTAGCGGCGGTCTATGACCGCCGAAACTATTAAGATCGGCGGTCATAGAGCGCCGCTACAGAAAATCTTGCCACGCACCAAATCGTAAATGGCGAAGGGTAAATACAGAGCCACAAAAAATGCGAGCGCGAGCAGATGCATCTCGAAAAGATAAAGTGGACGATAATCCGAGAGAATGTTGAGGAGCGTTTTCGCCTCCGGTTTGTGAAGGAGAAAGCCGTAATTGAACCCGGTGAATTTGTCCGCTGTCAGCGTGATAATGAAATAGAACTCCGTCCAGACGAAGACACGAACGATGGAAAAGGGATGTGGCCGTAGATGATGCACCGACATTAAGAAAATGATGCCGACGATGATTCCGCAGTGGGAAACGAAGAAGCTGAAGAATCGGAAATCGGGAAAACCAAAGGCCAAATTCGGGGTGAGCACGGCTTGTACGGTACCGCCGATTCCCCAAAAATAGGCGACCTCGAACCAGCGCGGCCGGCGTGTCCACATTGCGATGATGATTACAACCATCGCCCAATCGCAAAGTTGGAGTGGGAGAAGTTGCTCCCAGCTGACAGCGCCGAATTGCCGCACCAGACTGAGGTAGACGAAGTAATTCACCACCAGCGCAAGAGAGAGTGCGCCGACGATGATCCGTTCTATTACGGAAGATTTCGTCCAACGGACGAGCGCTCCCAGTGCGAACGGCAATACGATTGTGAGAAAGATCACAAGAAGATGCGCGACGCCGTAAGGATGGAAGGGTGGAGAGGAATTCATTGTCGCGTCTGCCGATCAGATAACAGAAGCGGAACGTCGCGGCGAGTGGTTGTACGAGAGCGAAATGTCGACTGCTCTTTTGCTGTCATCCCGAGGTCGCGCGACCGAGGGACTCGCCCAAGTTGGAGGATCACACAAGATAGCTTGTGCAACTATCTTCCACTTATGAGGTCCCTCACCCCGAAAGCATTCGGGGCTCGGGATGACATCGCGTCATTTAGATGTGGGCGCGCTGTTTGGGAATGGGCCCTTCCAAGCTCAGCGCATCACCCAGAGATTACACGGAATAACGTCCATGAGCCATTCCAGATTGGGTGGCAATTGGCCCGCATTTTTCTTGGGATCGAGCGGTACGACCAGCAAATCCGCCTCCACCGAATTCACAAAATCGGCTGCGGCAAACCCGGTGTTGCCGCGAATACAGCGCACTTCGATCGGCACATCGGTATGGCCGAGATCGAGAACGAAATGCTCCAATTTCGCATCCTCATCCTCTTCCGCCGGTATGCCCTCCTGTTTCGCGCGCGCTTCGTCGAAGGTTGTGATAAGCCGCACCACGTAAACGCGTTCCGAATTTTCGCGCGCGGCCAAATGCAGCGCTCGACGCAGGCTATTGGACCCGTGTTCGGAATATTCCACGAGGAAGACGATCTTGCGCAACGGCTCCGGTTGGCGCGCCGGATGGGTAAAGAGAATGACCGAGCTGCGACCTTCCCGCAAAAGTCGGCGAGCGACATTTCCCAAGAAGGGATGAAGAACTACCTCCTTCTCGAGCGCACCCGCCACGATCAGGTCGATTTCGTTTCGCTCGATCGCTCGCAGAATTGCGGTTGCCGGATCGCCCTGCTCATAATGGATTGGGGAATTCTTCGGCAATGAGAGCCGCTCCAATGCGGCTGCAAACTTCCCACTGGTCTCCTCGCTTTTTTCACCCACGTAAACCAGGCTGAGCTCCGAGTCGAAGTGGTCCCGAATCCGTTTCGCTTCCGCCAATACCTGCTCAAAGCGGGGCGAGAACGTACTGGCAACGGCGACGCTGCGATAAGGCGACGGATCGGTCATCTGGAGGTGGGTACTTTTCCCGCTTCGCCCTTATTCGGCAACTTGGGATGCGTAAAAATGACGAAGCTCGAATGACGAAGGACCGTAGTGCTTCTTGCGTACTCGTGAGGGCGTCGCGCCATCAGAGTCTTCCGAAAGATTGTTTTGGCGAGACGCCAAAACCAGCAGGCGAGACGCGCGCGCTACCCAAAAGGAGGTACGACACCACCTATGGTCGGTAATCTGTCCCGCATTCGGGCTTCGTCATTCCTTCGAGCTTCGTCATTCGGATTTCGTCATTCTTCCTGAGTTCTTGATCGAGAACGACTCGATCAGCGTTGCAACTGTGCTTTCCTGCACGAATTTCTGCCCGTGCGACGCGCGATCTATCCTGGCAGCTTCGATCCGGTGACAAATGGTCATCTCGATGTCATCGAGCGGGCACGTAAGCTTTTTGATGAAGTCATCGTGGCGGTCGCGATTAATGATCAAAAGCAACCCCTGTTCGCGCCGGATGAGCGGCTCGCCATGTTGCGACAGGCGATTACAATCGATGCCGTGCGAGTCGCGCCCATGAAAGGACTGCTGGTGGAATTCGCCGCCTCGGAGGGTGCGCACGCGGTCGTGCGCGGGTTGCGTGCCATTTCCGATTTCGAGTTTGAATTTCAAATGGCGCTGATGAACCGGAAGCTCGACCCCGAAATTGAAACTATCTTCCTCATGCCGAAGGAGGAATACACCTATCTCAGCTCGCGTATTGTTAAAGAAATCGCCAAGCTCGGGGGCGATGTCTCCGCGTTCGTACCGCCACTGGTAGCCGAGGCGCTCGCAAAGAAGTTCAAATCGCCAGTGGAGAGCGTTGCGCCAGTAACATGAACGGCCAAAGGTTTCGCGAATGAAGGTCCATTTGAACCAAATCCCGCCGGAAGGTCTGCATCTCGTCGGCGAAGAAGATTGTCCGTTTGGCGACATCGCGACGCCGGAAATTCGCTGCATCGGGCCGATGCGTTACAGCCTCGACCTCGGAATTTCCGATGGCGCGCTTTGGGCCAACGGAACGATCGCGCAAACGGTTGAGCTGAGCTGCGTAGCCTGTCTCGAAAAGTTCGAGCACGAAATCAACGTTCCGGCGTTCGTGCTCCACACCGAATTGCACGGGCCGGAGAACATCGATATCACGCCATTCATGCGCGAGGACATTTTGTTGAATCTGCCGCCCTATCCCCATTGCGATCGCGATGGCGGGCGCGTTTGCAGGTCAGCGAAAGTTGAAACCAGCAATGACGCTGGCACAGGGAAAGCGGATTGGAGTGCGCTGGATAAGTTAAAGCTGAAAGGTTAAAAGGGTTACAAGGTTAAAATTGGAGCCCGCCGTTTTAACAATGTAACAGTTTTAACGAATCACCTTCCTCAGGCGGCCGGTTGTTTTTCAGCGAGATCGTGCTTTCATAGCCGCCTGACATGGGCGTCCCCAAACGTAAAACGTCGAAGATGCGGTTGCGCACGCGCAAAGCGGCCAATCGTTGGCATGCGCCACAGCTAAACAAGTGCGCGCAATGTGGCAGCACTGTGCCTTCACACACGGTTTGTCCGTCTTGCGGTTATTATAAAGGGCGACAGGTGTTGAGCGTGGGTGCCTGACGGCACGTTAAATCGTTGAATCGTTAAAACGTTACATCGTTAGATCGATTCACGATTCACGGATCTCGATTTTCGTTTTGCATTAGCCGCGCGATGATCGCAAACTGCTTGCTCGCATGAAAATCGCGCTGGATGCGATGGGCGGCGATTTTGGCCCACCCAACCTTGTTGCTGGAGCCGCGCTCGCCTTGCGTGAGTATTCCCACATCAGCAAACTCTTTCTTGTTGGCGATACCGCTCAAATCGAAGCGGAGCTGAGGAAGCTCGGTTGCAACGACAGTCGGATCGAGATCGTGCATTCGACTCAAGTGGTCGACATGAGCGACCGCGCCTGGTCCGCCGTGCGCCGGAAAAAAGATTCGTCCGTCAGTCGTGCGGTCGATCTGGTCAAGCACGGTCAAGCCAACGCCATTGTCAGCGCTGGCCACACCGGCGCGGCCGTGGCAGCGAGCATGATTAAACTGCGCACTTTGCCCGGAATCTATCGGCCCGGTATCGCTGCGGTACTGCCCACCGAAACGAATGTTTTTGTTTTAATGGACGCGGGCGCGAACATCGATGCGCGGCCGGAACATCTTCTCCAATACGCGTTCATGGGCTCGGTTTATTCCAGTCACGTGCTCGGCTACAAGAATCCGACGGTCGGCCTGATCTCGCTCGGCGAGGAGGATGTGAAAGGCAATGAGATGACCAAGGAAGTCTTCAAAATGCTCAAGAGGAGCTCATTGAATTTTGTAGGCAACATCGAGGGGCGGCATCTCTTCGAGGATCCCGTGGAGGTGGTGGTGTGCGACGGATTTGTCGGAAATGTAATTTTGAAAACCTGCGAATCGATCTCGGTGGCAATTTTTCAGTGGCTAAAGCACGAATTGTCCCGGACGCCGATGCGAAAGCTGGGCGCGTTTTTGGCGCAGGAATCGTTTCGCACTATTAAAGATAAAACCAACTACGAAGAATACGGTGGCAGCCCGCTCCTCGGCGTCAATGGCATCTGCATCATCGCGCACGGCTCGAGCACGCCGCTTGCCATCAAAAACGCGCTGCGCGTCGCAGCGGAGTCGATTGAACAGCAGGTTAACCCGCATATCATCGAGGAGGTTCAGCGTTATCATGAAGCGACAGCCCCGCTCGAGCCCGCGATTCGCTAGGAATCAACGGACGGTTTCGATTATCGGTACCGGCAGTTATACGCCGGAGAAGATTCTTACCAACGAAGATCTCTCTCGCATGGTCGATACCAGTGACGAGTGGATCACCACGCGCACCGGAATCAAGGAACGGCGCATCGCCGCCAAGGACGAAACGACCAGCGACATGGCGGCGAAAGCCGCGCTCAAAGCAATCGAGCAGGCGAAGATTTCGCCCGAAGAAATCGATCTGCTTCTCGTCGCCACCGCCACGCCCGACATGATTTTTCCCGCGACCGCCTGTTTCGTTCAGAAAAAAATCGGCGCCAAAAATGCCGCCTGCCTCGATGTTTCGGCCGCCTGCGCTGGATTTTTGTTCGGGGTTGAGATCGCGCAGCAATTCATTACTTCGGGAACCTACGACACAGCGCTGGTGATCGGCGCGGATAAGCTGACGTCGATTACCAACTGGACCGATCGAAATACGTGCGTGCTTTTCGGCGATGGCGCGGGCGCGGCGGTGCTTGGTCATCGCGGCAGCGCGCACGGTGTCATTAGCACCAACATGGGAAGCGACGGCGAGTATACCGACATCTTATTCATGCCGGGTGGGGGATCGAAGACACCGATCACGGCCGAGAACGCACATCTGAATCTGCAAACGATCCACATGTCAGGTAAGGAAGTCTATAAACAAGCCGTGACCGCGATGCTGGCAGCGGCCAGGAAAGCGATCGATCAAGCCGGTCTCACCGTGGATGACATCGCTTGTGTCATTCCGCATCAGGCGAACTTGCGCATCATTGAGGCAATCGGGGAACGGCTGGGGATTCCGCGCGAAAAAGTTTTCGTCAATGTCGATCGCTATGGAAATACCTCAGCGGCAGCGGTGGCGATCGCCTTGGATGAAGCGAACCGCTCCGGCAGGATAAAATCTGGCGACTATGTTCTGATGGTGGTATTTGGTGGCGGATTGACTTGGGCGAGTACAATCGTGGAGTGGTGACGTGTATCGCGTAATTCGAGATTCGTGAATCGAGAATCGTAGCCGATGTAACGATTCACGCTTTACGATTTGCGATGTAATCTAATCATGCACATCGAAACGCATGCCCACCTCGATTCTTCTGTCATGTCGAGCGAAGTCGAGACATCTCTTACTATTGTCTCGCTAAAAGAAATGATGAGAGATTTCTCGACTTCGCTCGGAATGACAAACTAGCTATGTTAATCGAAACTCACGCTCACCTGGATTACCCTGATTTCGCAAACGACTTCGAAGACGTGCTGCGGCGCGCTAATGAGGCTGGCGTTACCCGCATTCTCACCATCGGGACATCAATCGCAAGCAGTCGACGCGCGATCGATTTGGCCGAGAAAAATTCAAACATTTTCGCAGTCATCGGTGTTCATCCGACTTATGCCGAAGAAGCGGGAGACGACGTGATCACGCCGTTACGCGAACTGGCGAAGAGTCCGCGCGTGGTGGCAATTGGCGAAACGGGTTTGGATTATCATTCGTTGCCGAGTAAGGCGACGGCGAAGGACAAGAAAGTGCAAGTGTTCGCCAATGCATTGCAAGGTGAAACGGAAGAGCAAATCGATGCCAGCATCGGAGACGGCGCGTATAAATCGAACCAAGCGATCTTATTCGAGCAGCAACTCGACCTCGCGGTCGAGCTCGGGCTCAATGTCGTAATTCATCAGCGCGACGCCTGGGAGGACACACTCGAGATGATGAGACCTTACACTGACAAGGTGCGGGGCGTGTTTCATTGCTTTGGCGGCTCGCTCGAGCAAGCAAATGAAGTAATCGATCTCGATCATCTCGTTTCCTTTACCGGGATCGTGACTTTCAAAAATGGCGCTTCGGTCCGCGCGGTTGCGGCACAAATTCCGCTCTGGAAATTCATGGTGGAAACCGATTGTCCATATCTCGCGCCGGTGCCATTTCGGGGTAAACGATGCGAGCCTGCTTATACCCGCCTCGTGGCCGAATCGATCGCGAGTGCACGAGAGATTCCGCTGGAGGAATTGGCGGAAGCCACGACCGAAACCGCGGAAAAGTTCTTTCGGTTTAATCGAGGATGAGGGGAAGTGCCAATACGGGAGGGCGCCGCGCAGCTTGCCTTGAGCTTGTCGAATGGAGCACGCTAATGTTAGGGAGACGACAGCGCGTGTCCCTCCAATTTGCGGCTCTTGCTCTGATATTCTTCCTGTTAGCCTCATGCACCACGCCCAAAGACGTACAACATCACGTGATCATCAGCGTGAAGGAGCAGAAGCTTGCGCTGCTTGATCGTGAAAAATTGGTTGCGATCTATCCGGTCTCGACCTCCAAATACGGCCTCGGCGACTGGCCGAGCAGCCGTTGCACTCCATTAGGTGAATTGGAGATCGCCAAAAAAATTGGCGACAACGCGCCTCTGGGCACAGTCTTCAAAGACCGCCGCCGCACTGGCGAGATTGTTTTGCCCAATGCTCCGGGGCGCGATCCAATCGTTACCCGCATCCTCTGGTTGCGCGGCCGGGAAGCGCAAAACGCGAATGCGTTTGGGCGCTATATTTATATTCATGGTACACCGGAAGACCGGAACCTCGGTCTGCCGGTCAGTTACGGTTGCGTGCGGATGAAGTCCGAAGACGTGATTAAACTTTACGACATCGTCGGAACGGGCGCGCAGGTGACGATTGTCGATGCGCCCCTTGCCACCGTCGTGCCCGCCGCGGCTGGCGAAACGCAAATCGTCTCGACCGGCAATGGCGGTATAATCGTGCGCTAGTTGTAGCCGCCGCTCGGGATGACAACGTGGTAAAGGGCTTACTCGACTTCGTTCGAAAATGACACCTACGGCTGATCGCCAAGGTGCTCGCGCACCGTTTTGCGCTCGAGCAATTCCACGTCCGCATCCACCATCAGACGCACCACTTCATTGAACCGCGTCTTCGCTTCCCACCCGAGAATCTTTTTCGCTTTGGCAGCGTTACCGATAAGGATGTCGACTTCGGCCGGACGTTCGTAGCGCGGGTCGTGTTTGACGAATTCCTTCCAGTCCAGATCAACATGCCCGAAAGCGACCTCGCAAAACTCACGCACTGTATGCGTCTCGTTAGTCGCGAACACAAAGTCATCGCCACTATCCTGCTGCAACATCTGCCACATCCCCTCGACATATTCCGGCGCGTAACCCCAGTCGCGTTTCGCTTCTAGGTTGCCGAGAAATAATTCCCTTTGCAGTCCGCGCTTGATTGCCGCGACCGCGCGCGAAATTTTGCGCGTCACAAACGTCTCGCCGCGCCGCGGACTTTCGTGATTGAAAAGAATGCCATTGCAGGCATTCAGGCCGTAGCTTTCGCGATAGTTCACCGTCGCCCAGTAGGAAAAAACCTTGGAGACGCCGTAGGGGCTGCGCGGCCAAAAAGGTGTCCGCTCTGTTTGCGGCACTTCCTGCGCCTTGCCAAACATCTCGCTACTCGATGCCTGGTAAAAACGGGAGCGGATGCCAGTCTCGCGAATCGCTTCCAGAATGCGAATGGTTCCGACGCCGGTCACATCGGCGGTGTATTCCGGAATATCGAAGCTTACGCGGACATGGCTTTGCGCACCGAGATGATAAATCTCGTCCGGCTTCAGATCATAGAGCAGTTTCACCAAATTAACGGAGTCAGCCAAATCACCGTAATGCAGAAAAAGTCGGACGCCGTTGATGTGCGGATCGACGTAAAGATGATCGATGCGGGCGGTGTTGAAGGTGCTCGCCCGTCGAATTATTCCATGCACTTCGTAGCCTTTTTCCAGCAACAGATCGGCCAGATAACTTCCATCCTGACCGGTGATCCCGGTGATCAAGGCGCGCTTCATCGCAATCCTGCGCTCTAGCGCATCGATGTCGCGACCGCAAATCCTTGCGGCGTATCACCGGCTCCGTGATGGTGATGGAGGGGCGAGCTCCGCGAGCCCGCGGTCCGAGCCGGAGTGGCGATTTCGGCGTCGCAGAGCTCCGCCCTCCAGTTGAAATCCTCGCCGCAATCTCTTATGCGAGATGACCGAGCACGTTCCGCTGCGCCACGATCAACTGCGCAACGGCATTGCGGCCGAGCGCGAGCATTTCCTCCAGCTGGCCTTGTTGAAATCGACGGCTGCGGCTTTGTCCTCTTCGTAGTTAAGATCGACCATCGCGTTGCCTTCAACGATGCCCGCACTCACCGCCGCGATTAGCCTGTGCATCGGCAAGGAGGCAATCTTCTTTTCTTCCAGCAGCTTCCTGCAGGCAATCGTGACCGCCAGGCTTGCGCCCGTGATCGCAGCCGTGCGCGTGCCACCATCCGCTTGCAAGACATCACAATCGATCCAGATCGTGCGGGGGCCAAGTTTCTCCAAATCGATCACGCTTCGCAGCGATCGCCCGATCAGTCGCTGAATTTCCGAGCTGCGACCGTCCAGTCTTCCTTTCGCGATGTCGCGTGGCTTCCGTGTTGTCGTCGAATACGGCAACATCGAATACTCAGCGGTGAGCCAACCGCCGGTCACGCCTTGGTCTTTCATCCAGCGCGGTACAATTTCTTCGATTGTTACCCCGCAAATGACGCGGGTATTTCCCATCGCGACGAGAACTGAACCGGTGGCGTGCGGCGCAATATTTAATTCAAAGTTGATCGGGCGAATTTGATCCGGTGCCCGGCCGTCGCTGCGTTGCATTCGACAATTGTAGGGCGCTCCGCCTGCCAATCAAAACTCTCATTAACACCTGGCTTACAGCCAAGTGTCACGCGCAACCAGACCGCGTAGCCGTTTCAACGGCTTCGTTCGCAGCGGACCGATAAGCCGTTAAAACGGCTAAAAGGTTTCTCCACCCGCGAGCCACACCGGACTAAAGCCCGGTGTTATCGAAAACTAGCCGTTTACGACACGGCCGCCGTTCGGATGGAGCACTTGACCGGTTATGTAGGAGGAATCTTCCGAAGCGAGAAACACAAAACAGGTGGCGACTTCTTCCGGCTCGCCGGCGCGGCCCAGCGGTGTATCGGAACCAAATATCGACACTTCATTGGCCGGGAAGGTCGATGGGATCAGCGGCGTCCAAATTGGTCCCGGCGCGACCGCGTTCACCCGGATCTTCTTGTCTGCGAGGGCTTGGGACAAAGAACGAGTGAGGGCAACGATCGCGCCTTTGGTTGAAGAATAATCCAGCAACTGGGGACTGCCTTGGTATGCCGTAACTGACGCGGTGTTGATGATATTTCCGCCGTTCTTGAAATGACGCATCGCGGCTTTTGTCATGAAGAACATCGAAAAAATATTAGTGCGAAAAGTTCGCTCGAGCTGCTTCTCCGTGATCTTAGTTATGCTCTTCTGTGGATGTTGCTCTGCGGCGTTGTTGACCAGGATGTTGATTTTGCCAAGTTCTCGCCTGGTTCGCTGCACCGCATCTTTGCAAAACTGTTCACGGCCAACATCACCGGTCAGTAACAGACATTTGCGGCCTTCGGCTTCGACCAGCCGCTTCGTTTCCCTGGCATCGCGGTGCTCGGTCAAATAAACGACCGCAATATCTGCACCCTCCTTGGCGAAAAGGATCGCAACAGCACGACCAATTCCGCTATCACCGCCGGTGATTAACGCGACTTTATCTCGTAGTTTCCCGCAGCCAGCGTAATCACGGGCACCCGAGCGCGGCTGCGGCCGCATTTTGTACTGGCGACCAGGCTGTTTTCGTTGGTGCTGGGCTGGGCGAACCTTCTTCTCCTTCGGCATACAAAACAAATTTTCGCTCTTCGTGAGTGCCTCAGCCGTGTGCATTTGTGGAATAGCGGGGCGGCAATAAAAAATTGGCGAAAATCGCGGTTGACGCCGGACTGGCTTGCGTTAGTTTTTTAACCCCGGTGAAGCGGGGACTCCTCTAACGAAGGAGTTCGTTCTACGTACATTTGGGACTGCAAATTGGACTCAATTTTGTCCCGGCAGCGATACCCGGAAGGCCGTGGATCGAGGCTCGGGGAGACAGGATTGAGTTTTTTTGTCGCCTGATATGGACGTGAGGGCTGGTTCTTTGACATCTACATACAGGGTAGTAAGAAAGTACAACTTTAAGAGCTGAGTCTGAAATTGCTGTAGTAGCGGCGGTCTATGACCGGCGGATCTACAGGAGAGTTTCAGTTATCAAAGAATCTGGTTCCTCCACTGTAGCGGCGGTCTGTGACCGCCGTTCTGACGGAGTGAACCTACAGATTGATCAAGCTACAAAGAGCGCATCATGGATGCCTTGGTGCCAATAGGCGATGAAGGACGTGGTAAGCTGCGATAAGCTACGGAGAGCGGCAAACACGCTTTGACCCGTAGATTTCCGAATGGGATAACCTGAGTGGGGTAACACCTGCTCGAGCTTCTGTGAATTCATAGCAGAAGCATCGCGACACCCGGCGAAGTGAAACATCTCAGTAACCGGAGGAAAAGAAAGCGAATGCGATTCCGTCAGTAGTGGCGAGCGAAAGCGGAAGAGGCTAAACCCAGCACTTTCAGTTGATTTGAAAACTGTCTTAGCTGTCCGAACTAATTGTTAGTTCGAAGAGCTGCTAAGATTAGCGAAGTCGATTGAAAGTGCTGGGGGTTGTAGGAGCCCGATGTGGTAGTGCAAAGGTTAGGTGAAGCTTCTGGAAAGCTGCGCCATAGAGGGTGAAAGGCCCGTAACCGAAAACCGGAGCACGCCTAGGGATTTCCTGAGTAATACGATGCACGTGAAACTTCGTATGAATCTGCGCCGACCACGGCGTAAGCCTAAATACTCATTGGCGACCGATAGTGAACCAGTACCGCGAGGGAAAGGTGAAAAGAACCGCTGTGAGCGGAGTGAAATAGTACCTGAAATGATGTGCTTACAAGGTGTCAAAGCCCAGCACTTTCTGATTCAATGCTAACGTGTTCTACGTTTATGTATTAAAGAATCCGAAAACTGGAGCGTTATACTACGGCTTTAGCAGCAACCTGAGGCACGTTTTGCCAAGCATCAAGAGATGCGGAAACACGCCGGATGGGAGCTAGTTTATTACGAAGCGTATTTGAATGAGCAAGACGCACGCGATCGCGAGCGCATGCTTAAACATTACGGGGCCGCGAGAGGTCGTCTCAAGAGACGTATAGCGCGCAGCACGGGGTTAGAAAGTGCTGGGTGATGGCGTGCCTTTTGCTTAATGAGTCTGCGAGTTACTATCAGTGGCGAGCCTAAGGCGTTCTGCGCCGGAGGCGAAGCGAAAGCGAGTCCGAAATGGGCGCCCTAGTCGCTGGTAGTAGACCCGAAGCGGAGGTGATCTACCCATGAGCAGGATGAAAGTTGCTTAACCGCAACTGAAGGTCCGAACCCGTGAAGGTTGAAAACTTCTGGGATGACTTGTGGGTAGGAGCGAAAGACTAATCAAACCCCGTGATAGCTGGTTCTCCCCGAAATAGCTTGAGGGCTAGCCTCGTGTGCTGACCTGCGGAGGTAGAGCACTGGATGAACTAGGGCCCATACCAGGGTACCGAACTCAATCAAACTCCGAATACCGCAGGG